>Ga0209737_10000122_pt1 | contig 69607 bp, 52 predicted proteins | sample TergutCu122P3_FD_187284 | JGI IMG/M metagenome (GOLD analysis project Ga0209737, IMG submission 187284) | Cubitermes ugandensis P3 segment gut microbial communities from Kakamega Forest, Kenya - Cu122 P3 (SPAdes) (version 2) | ecosystem: Host-associated > Arthropoda: Insects > Digestive system... | reverse complement strand
ACACAGACATGAGTTAATGCTTCGTAAAAAAAATCAAGCTCGAAGAGGAAAATCGCAATCCCAAAGGCGTTAATTAATTTGGGGGAGAAGTTCATTATTTTTAGAGGAAAATAATATTATTATCTATTTTTGCACTTTATTATAAATGCAGCCTATTATGAAAAAGTATTTTGTTTTATTTTATTTGATTTGTATTATTTTAACCGTTTTTTCGCAAAACAGAAAGGGGAGTTTTCGCTTGCACTCCAATAGCAACAAACATGAGCTGTATGTGTCATTTTATTCCGATGATTTTCTTAATCCCGAGAACGCATTGCAAATTGCAATAGAAAAAATTGAGGGATTTCAACAGTTGATAACTGAGTATTCTATTACCTTGCAAAAAGGAATTACTATATCTGACTATAAATTAGATAAATTTGCAAGGAATGCTGCCAAAACTAATAGATCAAGCGCTTCTATTTATAAGTTAAGGAAGATATATAAGGTACAATCTCCTAATAATGATAATGAAACTTTATATGAGCTTGCCAAAAAACTTGAATTGTTAGATGGAGTAGAATATGCTTCATTAGTTTCCTTGACTCCAATGCCGCCGCCCTGGGATATTCCTCCCACAACACCTAATTTTGAATATTTGCAGACTTATTTAGAACCGGATCCGGGAGTTGACATGCGATATGCTTGGTCTTTGGGATTAACGGGAGAGGGAATTCGGGTACGCGATGTTGAATATGGGGTTAACAAAGATCATGAAGCATTAAACGAAAGAAATATTGCCATAGCTCCGGATATGAATATTTCTCCTGAAGTTCCTTTTGATTGGGGAGAGCACGGAACAGCGGTTTTTGGCATTGTAATTGCTGATGAAGCTGACTATGGAATGACCGGAATGGCTTATGGAGCAAGCGAGTTAATATTGTATCCCGAATGGCAAAGTATGGGTTACGATCGGATATACGCTGTACAAAGATCCATTGAGGATTCCGATGAAGGTGATGTAATCATCTATGAGATGCAAACAGGTGGCTGGAACGATAAGTATGTTCCTGCAGAATATGATAATGTTATTTGGGATTTGACAAAAGCTGCTACAGATGCCGGAATCATTATTGTTGCAGCTGCCGGTAATGGAGCACAAAACTTGGACCACCCATCTTATAGTGACTATATGGAACGTGGTAATAGCGGCGCTATTATAGTAGGAGCCGGTTCTCCGAATGTTTTACATGCTCCACTCTCGTTTACCACCTATGGTTCACGGGTTGATATTCAAGGATGGGGAACTGATGTATTCACCTCAGGGTATGGTAGCTATGTGGAAATTGGAGGAGATGTTAATCAAGGTTATACTATGTTTTCCGGTACAAGTTCTGCTACTCCTATTGTGGCTTCCTGTGTTATTGTATTGCAATCCTATTACTACTCACTGACTGGCAACTATATGACAAGCCAAGAGATGCGTGATCTTTTGGTAAATACCGGAACCCCTCAAACCGGTAGCAAACATATTGGTCCACTTCCAAACATGAAAAAAGCTATTGAGGAAATTGATAATATGCTCAACATTGAGATTAATGAAATGAGACTTACAGATATTTATACTTTTTTCCCAAATCCGGCGTATGATCGAATAACCATCAAAAGTCAAATATTACCTCCTTTTGATACAAAAATTGAATTGTTAAACGTTAACGGTTCATTGATATCCATTCATATTTTCACATATAATGAGGCACATATCTCGCTTGAGGGTTTGTCAAATGGAATATATATTGTAAGAATATCTGGAAATGATTATAGTGTTTCAAAGAAAATCATTAAAATGTAGATTCCCTTAAATCCCCTTCAAATTTTGAGAGTGCCCGAAGGGTAGGGTATTTTATATATAAACGTGTTAGACCTTTCCCATTAAAAACTTTCCCGTATAAGATTCTTCGCACTTCACCAACTCTTCCGGCGTGCCCTCAAACACAAGATAGCCACCCTTGTCTCCACCTTCAGGACCTAAATCAATAATCCAGTCGGCGCATTTGATAAGTTCGGGATTATGCTCAATAACGATGATAGAGTGTCCAATTTCAATAAGTTTGTTAAATGAATGATATAAACTGTTAATGTCGTGAAAATGAAGCCCTGTAGTGGGCTCATCAAAAATAAAGAGATGACTTTTTTGCGCATTTCCGTGACACAGATAGAATGCTAGTTTTACGCGTTGCGCTTCACCGCCGGATAGGGTAGAGGAGGACTGCCCCATTTTCAGATAACCCAAACCTACCTCTTGCATTGGAGCAAGTTTGTTAATGATAGCGGTAATCGTTTTAGAAGCAGGTAGCGCTTCAAAAAACTCACGTGCCTGGTCAATAGTCATTTGCAATATATCGGCAACAGAAATATTGTTGATTTTCACATCCAACGCTTCATCTTTGAAACGGCTACCGTTGCAGTCAGTACACACCAAATCTACGTCTGCCATAAACTGCATTTCCACGTGGATTACACCTTCTCCTTCGCATGTTTCGCAACGCCCGCCCGGTACGTTAAAAGAGAAAAATCCGGGTTTATAATTGCGTTGTTTGGCTAACGGTTGTTGGGCATAAAGCTCTCTAATATCATCATACACTTTGATATATGTAGCCGGATTTGACCTCGATGAACGTCCGATAGGATTTTGATCCACTAAAATGACCTCCGAGGTGGTTTCTTTGGAAAGATACAGATTTGGAACATCGTTTAATTCTTGCCCTGCAATGTATTGCATCTTTTTTTGCAAAGAAGGATACAGTACCTCTTTAATTAACGTACTTTTACCGGAACCGCTCACACCCGTTACGACAGTAAAAATATCCAAAGGAAATTTTACGGTGATGTTCTTTAAATTGTGCGTTGTCGCATTTTTAACTTCCATATAATTACGCCACTTGCGCCGATGCTTCGGCAACGGAATAGAAAGCACATTTTTTTGTCCCTCTTGTAACCCGTAACCCGTAACTCGTAACTCATCATCAGATTCCATTCCTCGAATATAAGCAGCCGTTAAATTATCCGGCGTTTTTAACAATTTATCGAAAGTTCCGGTAAATACTACTTTTCCGCCTAAACGCCCCGCTTTTGGTCCGATGTCAATAATATAATCGGCGTTCCGGATAATTTCTTCGTCATGCTCCACTATCACAACAGTATTGCCAATGTCGCGCAAACGTTTCAATACACGAATTAAATTTTGTGTATCACGTGGATGCAATCCAATGCTCGGTTCATCTAAAATATATAACGAACCTACTAAACTGCTACCCAATGAAGTAGCTAAATTGATGCGCTGAGATTCGCCTCCAGATAAGGTTTTGCTTAAACGATTTAATGTTAAATAGCCTAATCCGACATCCAACAGAAAATGCAGACGATTTTCCAATTCGTTTACCAATTGCTTGGCAACCTGCCTTTCATATTCTGAATTATAGTGAAAATTTGCGAAAAACCGATATACTTCTTCAATAGGCATTTGCACCAAATCGGAAATTGACTTTCCTTGAATTTTTACATAATTGGCATCTTTTCGAATGCGCGTACCCCTGCATTCCGGACATAGTGTGCGTCCTCTATAACGCGCTATGAGTACGCGGTTTTGTACTTTGTAACCCTCTTCTTCCAACATTTTAAAAAAACGAAGTACACCAATTACTTCGGCATTCCCGTTCCATAGCAAATCATATTGTTCTTCTGTAAGTTCTCCTATAGGTCTGTGAATTGGGAAATTATATTTTTCGCTACGTTTAATAAAATAATGTTTAAAGTTTTGCAGCTTTTCACCGCGCCAACACACTACCGCATCGTTAAACAACGATTTAGAGCGATCGGGAATTACCAATTCCGGCGAAACACCATCAATGTGACCTGTTCCGCCACAAACCGGACATGCCCCATAGGGATTGTTGAAGCTGAAAAACAATGGTGTCGGCTCTTCAAAAGCAATTCCGTCTATTTCAAAGAGGTTGCTAAAATGACGTTGTGTAGTCTTATCATTTTCCACCTGCACAATGGCTTCTCCTTTTCCTTCCTGAAAGGCAGTTTGAATGGAATCAGCGATTCGCATTTTTTGCTCTTGAATATTTTCCGATTTGAAACGGTCGATGAGAAGCTGTAAATTGTCCGATTTGATGAACTTCTCTTTGGTCAATAATTCGTCAATTTCACACAATTTCTTATTCAACATCATACGGCTGAATCCTTGCATTTTTAAGATTTCCAATTGTTGCAGCGGGGTGCGGTCGAGTGCAACTTTAAAAGGTGATAAAATATAGATACGACTTCCTGCAGGTAGTTTTTCAATGTAATGTATAACATCTTGAATATCTTCACGCTTTACTTCTTCTCCGCTCGCAGGAGAAAATGTTTTCCCGATGCGGGCAAAGAGTAGTTTTAGGTATTCATAAATTTCGGTAGTGGTGCCTACGGTAGAGCGCGGATTTCGCGAAATAACACGTTGCTCAATCGCAATTGCCGGTGGAATTCCTTTAATATACTCCACTTCCGGCTTGGAAAGTTTGCCCATAAATTGCCGTGCATAAGAACTTAAGCTTTCCACGTAGCGCCGTTGTCCTTCCGCATAGAGCGTATCAAACGCCAATGAAGATTTTCCCGATCCGGAAAGCCCTGTAATCACCACAAGTTGATTTCGAGGAATGGAGACATCTATATTTTGAAGATTGTTGGCACGTGCGCCTTTTATTTCAATGTATGACATGTTTGCAGAAAATCATTAAGTTTTTTCGTGGCTAATGCACGATGGCTGATACTATTTTTTTCAGCTTCGGTCATTTCTGCGAAAGTTTTATCATAACTCAAAGGTCTGAAAATGGGATCATAGCCAAAACCTTTGGTTCCTTTTTCATTTTCAATAATTTCTCCTTCAATTGCACCTTCGAAGAAGTAGTTGTTTCCATCTAAAATAAGCGCAATTACGGTTTTAAAACAAGCTTTTCGGTTTGCTATGCCATACAATTCACACAATACTTTTTGAATATTATCTTGAAAAGAGCAATGTTCACCTGCATAACGTGCTGAATATACGCCGGGTCTGCCGTCTAACGCTTCAATTTCCAAGCCGGTATCATCGGCAAAGCAATTGCATTGAAATTTATTGTGAATATATTTTGCTTTTTGTAAAGCATTCTCTTTCAATGTGTCTCCTGTTTCGGGAATTTCATCAAAGCATCCGAGTTCTTTAAGGCTAATAATAGAAAAACGGGCGCCCGCAATAGCACGCACCTCGCTTAGTTTATGAGCGTTGTTCGTCGCAAAAACGAGTTCCACTATACTTCAATAGCTTGTTTACCTCTATAATAACCGCATTCGGGGCAAATTCTATGGGTAAGAATGGCGGCACCGCAGTGGCTGCAAGTGGTTAAATGAGGAGCCGTAATAAAATCGTGCGATCTCCTTTTGTCTCTACGTTGTGCAGAATGTCTTCTTTTTGGATTCGGCATAGTTTTATATTTTTTGTGTTAATTATCTAATTTTATTTTTTTTAAAGCATCCCATCGTGGGTCGTTGTGAGTAGTATGATTTGCATCATCTTTCGGGGTGAGTTCGGCAAGTTTTTGTAGCATTTCAGGGTTACAAGTAGCATCATTTGAGTGAATTAGTTGTGTAGGTAGCGCAAGTTCAATAGCTTCGTATAAAAAATGCGTGAGATCTAATTCGTATGCTTTTTCGTGAAGTTGCCAAATATTATCATCGTTTTCAAACGATTCATCCATTTGAGAGACGAGATTGACCACCAAAAAGTCTGTAAAATCTAATGGTAATGTCAAAAAATCAAGACATCTGTCGCAAAGTACAGTAACTTCACCTTTAAAATGGAATTGAAATGATAGCATTGTCGCACTTTTTTCCATTTCTATCTGCACTTTAATGCTTCCGTCTTCAATTTCACTCAACCCTGTCAATTCAAAGAACGCTTTATCACAAATCATTGTATACTTGTGAATTCCAACATCAACACCGGATAGTCTCACTACATATTCATCTCTTTTATCAGTCATTTTCACAGCGCTTCATTTGGGGGCGCAAATATATACTTTTTAAGTTGTTAAATGGTGTGAAAGAACTTTTTTTCTCAAACTTGCCAATTCTAACCAAAAACTTTACGTTCTTTGCCGAGAATATTAAATAAGACGTATGAATGTCGCCATAATTTTAGCCGGGGGAACAGGTGTTAGATTAGGAACAGAATCGCCAAAGCAATTTTTAAAAGTCTGTGAGAAAACCATTATCGAACATACTTTGGATGTTTTTGAACAGCATCCTTTTATTGACGAAATTGCCATTGTAATCAATAAACATTATCAGGCAGAAATGGAAACAATAATTTTAAACGGAGGATATGAAAAAGTGCAAAAGATAATAACAGGAGGAAAAGAACGTCACGACTCGAGTTGGGCGGCAATAAAAGCCTATCAGGAGTATTCGGAAGCTAATTTGCTCATTCATGATGCTGTACGACCAATGATTGATACCATGACAATTAGCGAGGTTATTTGTGCGTTGGAAAAATATAATGCGGTTACCGTTGCCATTCCTGTGATAGATACCATATATCAGGTAGAACATAATCTTATTCAAGAAATTCCAAATAGAAAAAAAATGATGCGGGCACAAACGCCACAAGCCTTTAAACAGCGTATTCTTCAAGAAGCATATCAATACGCATTTCAAGATAAAGATTTTACGGCTACTGATGATTGCAGTGTTGTGGCAAAATATGTATCCCATGAGCCGATTTTTGTGGTAATGGGCACGGAAAGCAATTTGAAAATTACACATAAAGAGGATATTTATCTTTTAGAAATGTATCGTAGAGATGCATAATTACGCGTTTCTACAATTTTTCTCTATTTTTGCGTTTCTACAAAAAAGTAAAAATAAAAAATTGAAGAATTAATTCCATGCAATTCACTAACCCCTTCTTCCTGTTCGGTATTTCCGCCATTATTATTCCCATTCTTATTCATCTTTTTAATTTTAGGAGATATAAAACCACCTATTTTTCCAATGTAAAACTGTTGCAGGAGATTTTGCTTAAAACCAGGCGAGAGTCGCGATTACAGCATTTAATTGTTTTGTTTTTAAGAATTTTGGGCATTGCTGCACTGGCTTTTGCTTTTGCCCAGCCTTACTTGCCTAATGAAAAATTTGAAACGCAATCGGGAACTATTGTATCTGTTTTTGTGGACAACTCATTTTCTATGGAAGCGCAAACGCAACAAACCTCGTTACTTAATGAAGCCATTGACGCTACGAGGAAAGTTGTAGAAGCATTTTCTTATAATGATGAATTTGTGCTTATTACGAATGATTTTTCTGCACAGGAAGCGCAAATTATTACTAAGGATGAATTGTTATCGCGCTTAGATGATATTGAAATTACCCCAAAATCCAGAAACTTAGCACAGCTTTTGCATTTCAAACAAAACATTACCGCTAAATCAAATAAAGCGCAACATCTTACCTATTTTATTTCCGATTTTCAAAAAAGTCAATTTGACTTTGCACCGCTACTAAGGGATACTACGCAACTGTTATTCCTTATTCCTATTGAAAATAAGGGGATGAACAATATTTCGATTGATAGTTGTTGGTTCGACATGCCGGTATTTCAAGTGGGATACAATGTAGGACTTACGGTTCGCATAAGCAACAACGGAAGAGAAGAAGTGGTGAAATTGCCCGTTAGATTGTATATTAATAATGAACAACGTGCATTAGGCGCTGTAGACATCAAACCAAATAGTTATACAGATTATACATTAAATTATACGATTCAACACTCCGGAATACAGGCAGGAATGTTGGAAATTTATGACACACCGATTACGTTTGATGATCGTTTTTATTTTGTATATGAAGTAGCGTCAAGCGCTTCTATTATTGCTATTCAAGATAAAAATAAAAACAAATATTTACATGCACTTTACGGCGCCGATTCTCTGTTTCATTATCAAATAATGGATGTAAATCAAATAAACTATGCTGCTTTCGCTTCGGCGCAATTGATTATTTTAGATCAATTGGAAACTATTTCTACCGGATTGGCAGCGGAATTGGAAAGATATGTACAAAACGGAGGAACTTTGCTTGTTTTTCCTGCAGAAAAAATGAACGTATCGCTTTGGAGCGCTTTCTTTAATGTGTTGAATGTTCCTAATTATCATGAATTACAAGCTAATGAAATGAAGGTAGGAAAAATTAATAAAGAAAGCATCTATTTTAAAGGCGCATTACAAAAAAATGATTCGGAAAATTGGGAAATGCCTACCGTATCACGTTACTATTCATTTGAAAATAAAAATGTTTCTGCTGAAGAAATTATGCGATTAGAAAACAACGCACCATTTCTTACGGCATATACTTTCGGAAAAGGGCGCGTTATTTTATCGGCAGTTGCCTTGAATGATTTTTACGGAAATGCACACAAAAACGCCATCTTCTTCATTCCATTGCACAATTTGGGGCTTATGGGACAGTTGAAAAATACGCTTTTCTATTTTATTGGAAGCAATGAAACCGTTACCATTCCACAAAAAGCGCTCGGTTCGGAAGATATTTTTATACTCAAATCAAGAAACAGCGGCATCGAATTTATTCCGGAGCAACGAAATATGGGTAACGAAACGCAGTTGTTCCTCCATTCACAAATTCAACAGGCAGGTTTTTACGATGTAATGAAAGGAGGTACGGTTTATGCCACCTTAGCGTTTAATTATCCAAGAAATGAATCTAATTTGGAATATCATTCGGAAAAAGAATTGGAGAAAATAGCCGCAAATTCCGAAGGACGCATTGTGATACTTTCATCGCATACGAAAAACCTTACCCAATCCATTTCCGACAAGTTGAGCGGCAGGCCGCTTTGGCGTTATTTTATATTTATCGCATTAACATGTTTTTTAACAGAAATTCTATTGCTTCGTTTTTGGGGTAAAGCGAGAATTAAAAAATAATTAAAACAGGCTATCAAATAATCTATTTGGCTACTTCCTCTTCTTCTTCAACCTCTACCACTTTTTTGGAAGACAGGTAGGTATAAATTGCCGGAATAATAAATAATGTTAATATAGTGGCGAATAACATACCGCCAACTACGGCAACTCCCATTGCTATACGGCTTTCGGAACCTGCGCCGGTGGCTAATGCCATAGGCAAGATGCCGAGTACGGTAGATAAGCTGGTCATTAATATGGGTCGAAAACGGGATATCGCGGCATCGTAAATGGCTTGGCTAAAAGGAATTCCGAGACGTTTCTTCTGATTGGCAAATTCTACAATTAAAATACCGTTTTTGGTAACCAATCCAATAAGCATGATCATGGCAATTTGGCTGAAAATGTTCATGGTTTGCTCAAAAGCAGTGAGCGAGAGTAGAGCGCCTACCAATGCCAAAGGTACTGTAAGCATGATAATGAACGGATCGCGGAAACTTTCAAAGTTAGCGGAAAGCGCTAAATAGATGAATACTAATGCCAAAATAAAACTAAACAATAAACTGGAAGAGCTTTCCACAAAATCTTTGGAACTGCCGGACAAAGTGGTTCTAAAGTTGTCATCCAACGTTTCGGCGGCAATTCTGTCCATTTCTGCAATGCCTTGCCCTAAGGTATAGCCTTTTGCCGGATTGGCGGAAACAGTTGCCGCTACAAAGCGGTCATAACGGAAAAGTTGCGGAGGTGTAGAGTTTTCGCTGAGTTCCACTAAATTGTTCAAACCGATGAGCGCTCCGCTTCTGCTGCGTACATAAATATTTTCCAAATCAGAGGGTCTGCCGCGATGCTCTTGAGGGAATTGGCTGATGATTTGGTATTGTTTGCCATTGAGTACGTAATAACCAATACGTTGCTCGCTCATTGTGAGCTGTAAAGTCCGCGAAATATCTTGTACCGAAACGCCCAACAAGGCAGCTTTATCGCGATTAATGCGAATGGTAAGTTCCGGTTTCGTAAATCTTAAATTTACATCGAAAGCTGAAAAAGCAGGACTTTGCGATACTTTATCCATAAAAACGGGCAGTACCACTTTTAAGTCGTCCAAATTCTTTGCCTGAATTACGTATTCCACCGGCATTCCTCCACGGCGTCCGCCAAAAGTTTGCCGTTGCGTCATAATTGTTCTTGCACCTGTAAACTGACGTAACCTCGGACCCATCTCTTCTGCAATTTCCTGCTGTGTACGATTTCTTTCACTGGGGTCTTTCAAGATAACATTCGAAAACGATGAATTGGCGCTTCCGCGCCCAATAAGCGAAAATATCATTTCCGCTTCAGGAATCTCTTTTCTAAGATAGTCATCCAACTCGGAGGTATAATTTAACATATATTGGAATGAAGTTCCTTCTGGTGCGGTGGAGCTGACACGCAGCCACGAACGGTCTTCAATGGGCGCCATTTCTGAAGGCATTTTTTGCCACAAATACACGGAATACCCCAACGCAATAATCAAGAAAATGGGTGCAATCCAACGCACTTTTAAAAAGCCTGTTAATCCTTTTTGATACATATGATTAAGCCATACAAAAAAAGGTTCCGTAACGCGAAATAACCAATTTTCTTTTTCGCGCTTCCTTAAAATGCGGCTACATAACATTGGTGCTAAGCTTAAAGCGACAAACGAAGAGATAGAAACCGCGCAAGCAATTACCAAACTAAATTCGCGAAATAATCGCCCTGTCATGCCTTGTAGAAAAACAATCGGAATAAATACGGCTACTAATGCAACCGTGGTCGAAATTACAGCAAAAAAGATCTCTTTAGATCCTTTAAACGAGGCTTGTATCGGCGATAAACCCGATTCAATCTTCTGGTAGATATTCTCCATTACCACAATACCATCATCTACCACCAAAGCGATGGAAAGCACAATTGCCAGCAAGGTTAAAATATTGATAGAGAACCCCAAAATGTACATAATAAAAAATGTACCGATGAGTGAAATGGGAATGGTTAAAACGGGGATTAGAGTGGTGCGCCAATCTCGCAAAAAGAGGAAGATGATAAGCACCACCAAACAAAATGCAATGACGATAGTTTGACGCACTTCACTAATAGAGTTTCGAATATAAATGGTGTCGTCAAAGGTAATTTTCGCATCTATTCCGGCAGGCAAGTTGCGCTCAATATCAGGCAGCGCTGCTCTTACCCGATCTACAATATCTATGTAGTTGGAGCCGGGTTGCGGAATGACGATACAGTTTACCATCACTTTACCGTCTCGTTTTAGAATGGAGCGTAGATTTTCGGCTTCAATCACGGCGGTACCGATATCGCGGAATCTGACCACGCGAGTGTTTGTCTGTGAAATAACAAGATTATTAAAATCCTCAAGCGTTTGCAAACGTCCCATGGTGCGCACACTTAATTCGGTATTGGTGCCTTCAATTCTTCCGGAAGGTAGCTCCACGTTTTCGCGTGCAATTACTGTGCTTACATCATTGGGAGTAAGTTGATAAGCTGCCAGTAACATCGGATCCATTTGGAGCCTGATAGATAACTTCCGTTCTCCCCAAATTTGAACTGAACTTACGCCCGGAATGGTTTGCAAGCGTTCTTTTACATCCGCATCAGCGTAGGCGCTTACGTCAATAATGGAAAAGACATCGCTACTTAAACTCAATCCAAAAATGGGCTGCGCATCGGCATCTGCTTTTTCCACTACCGGCGGGTCAACCTCATTGGGTAGCATGCGCATAGCTCCGGAAACTTTGTCGCGCACATCGTTGGCAGCGGTTTCCATTGGGATTTCCAATTCAAACTCAACGGTAATATTACTGCGCCCATCGCGGCTGCTGCTCGACAATGATCGGATGCCGGGAATACCGTTTATGGCAGATTCTAACGGCTCAGTAATTTGAGATTCAATAACATCCGCGCTGGCGCCAACGAATGTGGTTGAAACCGTAATAATTGGCGGATCTACGCTGGGGTAGTCGCGCACACCCAAATTCATAAATCCAATAACGCCTATGATAACGAAAAACAAGTTCATTACGATAGCCAAAACGGGTCTTTTGATGGAAATTGATGAGAGAGACATATTGGTAAGATTTGTATGACAAAATTAAAATCGTGAAGATATGATTTTTATTTTTTACTTCAACCACCTATCCAACCACCCAATAAACTCCCTCTGCCAAAGAATCGAATTTTGCGGCTTCGTTACGAAATGGGTTTCTTCGAAAAAGAATAAAAATTTGCTCGGAATGCCTTGCAATTGTGCAGCATTATAGGCTTGCATTCCTTCCGCATAAGGAATACGAAAATCTTTGCCTCCGTGGATCACTAAAATCGGGGTATCCCAATTGCCTACAAAACGATGCGGGGAAAATTCATAGCTATGCGGTGTCGGTTTTTTCCAATAAGGACCACCTAAATCGTGGTTAACAAAAAACATCTCTTCGGTAGAGGCGTAAAAACTTTCTAAGTTAAACATGCCGCAATGAGCAATGAAAGCTTTAAAACGTTTATTGTGGTTGCCCGCCAGCCAAAATACCGAAAAGCCACCGTAACTTGCTCCTACACAGCCTAATTTCGTTTCATCAACATAAGATTCTTTTGCCGCATAATCAATCGCCGAAAGATAATCTTTCATGTTTTGACCACCGTAATCCAAGCTGATTTGGTCGTTCCATTCTTTACCGAAAGTAGGCAAACCTCTACGATTGGGTGCTACAATCACATAACCTTGCGAAGCCATCATTTGAAAATTCCAACGATAAGAGAAAAACTGACTCACAGCAGATTGTGGTCCGCCTTGGCAATACAAAACAGCAGGATATTTTTTGTTTGGATCGAAGTTGGGTGGTAAAATGATCCAAACTAACATTTGTTTACCATCCGTTGTTTCTATCCAATGCTCTTTTACTGTGATAGATGCAACGTCTTTCAAAGTTTCGTTATTAATGAAAGTCAATTGGGTTTGGCTACCATTTTTTAAGTCAATATGAAAAATATCCGCCGGATTTTCCATAGATTCGCGAATGCCTATTAATGTATTGTCTTGCAAAGAAATAGATTTATAGTTATGTCTGCCTTCGGTCAATTGTTTGAATTGCTTTTTTGCCAAATCTAATTCAAAAACTTGATAGGTTGCTTTTATTCCACTAATAAAATAGAGTTTTTTTCCATCTTTACTAAATGCGAAATCCGAAGCGCTTTCTCCAAAATTAGCTGAATAATTGGTGGTTATTCCAGTTTTAAAATCATAACCAAAAATACGTAGAAGATCTGCTTCGAAGCCGGCAGTTTCCATACTTGCCCAAATCAAAGTATTTCCATCCGGAGAAAAAATCGGATCAATATCATATCCCGGATTAGGTGCAGAAATATTTTTGGTGGTTTTATTCACAATATCATACAGATAAATATCTGAATTTGTACTTAATGCAAAATCTTTACCTGTTTTTTTCTTAGAAGTGTAAACAATGAAATTTCCATCGGGAGAAAAACGGATTTGCTCCATGCCTCCGTTATTCGGAATGGGACTTGCAGCGCGTTCACCTTCCATAATATCCGTCACATTAGCCATGCTTGGATAGTCGGAAACGAAAATATGAGAGTAAGAATAATCTGTCCAGTCATTCCAGTGGCGGTACATTAAATCTTCGGTAAGTAAAGCATTTGTCTTGGGCAAATCGGGATGAAAATCGTGCACGTTTTTATCCAATTTTACCAATTTTGTAAACAAAACGCGATTGCCGGTTGGAGCGTAGAGAAAACCTTCCACTCCGCCGTCAATATTTGAAATCGGCTTTGGATTAGAACCATCCGGGTTCATCTCCCAAATCTGCATCATATCGTTTACCGGTGCTAAATAGCCTATTTTCTTGCCATCGGGACGCCACAACGCATTTTGCTCGCTCACTTCTGTTTTTGTCAATTGTGTATAACTTCCTCCTTTGGTAGGCATGATATACAAATCTCTGTTTCCATTGTTTTTTTCAACGTCGTAATAGGTGATGCCAAACAAAATTTGCGTCCCATCCGGTGAAAGCACCGCTTCACTTACTCTGCCCAATTGCCAAAGCAATTCAGGGGTATAAACTTGTTTTTGCGCCATTGCGCTCATACTTAAACTAATTCCTAATAATATTGCTAAAATTTTGACTTTCATATTATTGCATTTTTTTTATTTAAACGCGCAAAAATACTACTTTTTTTAGCAAAAAAGCCTATCTTTGCCGCTAAAATTTAAATAATGAGCGAAGATATTTTTCAAGGCTATAAAGGAGACGCCTTAGCATTACTACAAAAATACAATGTGCGCGTTTGGGGCACGGCGGAAGTGAAAACTACACGCGGTGATTTTTCCGGAACGATTTTGCCAAGAGCCGTATTTGACGATGATAAACACATCGTAATGAAAGTAATTACAGGTTATAATATTGGTATTGATACAGATACAATTACTGATATGAAAGAAACCGGCTATAAGAAAGCCAATTATAAAATTCCTGAAAAAGAGTTTCCTAAAACCCCCGGGCTTCCACAAGTAAAACTTTTAGGAACCGGCGGAACAATCGCTTCGCGCTTGGACTATAGAACGGGAGCTGTGATTCCAGCGTTTTCTCCGGGCGAATTATACGGCGCCGTTCCCGAGTTGGCAGAAATTTGCAACTTAGAAACCGAAAAGATTTTTGCTGTTTTCTCCGAAAACATGGGACCTAAACAATATGTTGCCCTTGCACAAAAAATTGGTGAAGAGATTGAAAAAGGCGTGGACGGTATCGTAATCGGACATGGAACGGATACACTTCATCATACCGGTGCGGTTTTGACGTATATGTGTCAAAATCTTCCGGTTCCGGTAGTTTTGGTAGGTTCACAGCGCTCTTCCGACCGCCCCAGCTCTGATGCTGCATTAAACTTGATGCACGCCATGACTGCCGCAGGACATGGGAATATTGCCGAAGTATTGGTGTGTATGTTTGGTCCCACTTCCGATGAGTACGGATTTTTGCACAAAGGAACCCGCGTGCGCAAAATGCACTCCTCATACCGCTCTACTTTTAGAACCATTGGTGACACACCCGTGGCAAAAATTACAAGAAAAGGCGTGGAGCCGATTCACACGACTTTTAACCAAAGAAGAAAAGATAAAAATGTAAAAATCGTACCTACTTTTGATGATAGAGTGGCGATGTTGTATTATTATCCCGGAATGAAACCCGATATGTTGGACGCCATTACCGACAACGGCTACAAAGGCGTTGTGTGGGTAGGCACCGGGTTGGGGCATGTGAACAAAGAAATGTATCCGGCTATTGAGCGTGCGCACGCAGCCGGTGTTCATCAATATATGACCGTGCAAACCATTTGGGGCTACGTGCACATGTTTGTATATGATACCGGTCGCGATATGATGAAAAAAGGGATCGTGCCTTGCGGCAACATGCTCCCGGAAGTAGCTTTCATTAAATTAGGATGGGCGTTAGGGCAAACACACGATTTTGAAGAAGTTAAAAACTTGATGCTCACTCCGATTAATGATGATATTACAGAACGTGAGCCTTACAACGGCTATTTGGTATATCAAGGTGGTGTGCCGGAAGTAGAGGAATTTATTCGTAAAGTGCGTAAATAAGCAAATTCACAATATATTTTAAACCATTTTATTATGAACGATTTAAAACAGTACATCGAAACCAACAAGGACCGTTTCTTGGAAGAACTTTTTTCTTTATTACGAATTCCATCGGTAAGCTCAAAAAAAGAGCATGAACCTGATATGTTAAAGTGTGCAGAACGCTGGAAAGAACTGCTCTTGGCTGCCGGTTGCGACCATGCCGAACTTTATCCCACAAAAGGAGCTCCTGTGGTGTATGGTGAAAAAATCATAGGTAAAAACGCACCAACCGTTTTAGTATATGGGCATTACGACGTTGTGCCTGTTGAACCGTTGGAATTGTGGAACACGCCTCCTTTTGAACCTACTATCATTGACGGAAAAATTTATTGCCGCGGTGCAAATGATGATAAAGGACAAGCGTTCATGCACGCCAAAGCGTTTGAATATTTGGTAAAAACCAACCAATTGATTTGCAATGTAAAATTCATGATAGAAGGTGAAGAAGAGGTAGGTTCAAAACATCTATATGATTTTTGCAAAGACCATAAAGAGATGCTTAAAGCCGATGTCATTTTGGTTTCCGATACCAGCATGATTGATTCTGAAACACCTTCTATTACAGTAGGACTTAGAGGATTAGCTTATCTTGAGGTAGAAGTTACCGGTCCCAATCGCGATTTACACTCCGGATTGTTCGGAGGCGCTGTTGCCAATCCTATCAACATCCTGTGTAAAATGATCGCTTCCATTACCGATGAAAAAAACCGGATTACCATTCCGCATTTTTATGATGATGTTATTGAGGTTTCTAAAGAAGAACGCGCCTTAATGGCACAAGCGCCTTTTGATGAAAAAGCATATAAAGACGCGCTTGATGTGAAAGAATTATGTGGAGAAGAAGGATATACGCCGATGGAACACGTAGGCATTCGTCCCACATTCGATTTGTGTGGAATTTGGGGTGGCTTTACCGGAGAAGGTACCAAAACGGTATTGCCCTCAAAAGCATATGCAAAATTATCTATGCGCATCGTGCCTAACCAAGAGCCTGAAAAAATAAGCGAACTTTTCAAAAAACATTTCGAGTCCATTGCGCCAAAATGCGTAAAAGTAGAGGTTAAGCCGCATCATGGAGGTAACGCTTATGTTTCTCCGCTTGATATGCCGGCGTATAAAGCTGCTGAAAAAGCATTTGAACACACGTATGGCAAAACGCCCATCCCCACACGGAGCGGTGGTAGCATTCCTATTATTGCAGGTTTTGATAACATTCTCGGTATAAAATCCATACTACTTGGCTTTGGTTTGGAAGCAGACGCCATTCACTCACCAAACGAAAGTTATAGATTAGACCATTTCTACAAAGGTATTGAAACCATACCTTACTTTTATAAGTATTTTGCAGAAATGAAATAGAAATCGTCATTCCGAGCGTAGCGAGGAATCTCGTGCAAATAAGTCATATATTGGCACATCTATTTCTTTTTGTAATGCTTCAACTAATTTTTTAGAATTTATATGCGAACCCTGTGGAGATACAGGGTTTACGCATATTGCTACTAACTTATTCCTATTCAATACCTTTAACTTTCCTCCGGCATGAAGATAATGGTTTAATACATCTTTATCTACAAAAATCTTTGTGAAATCTTTGGCTACTAAGGTTATATTTTTGACCTCTTTATGTATTCTTAAAGTATTTAATAATGAATTTGTTACAATTCCCGTTACATAAAGTGTATTTCCGTGCGCAAGCAGTTCATTTTTATAGGTATCTAATAATAATGAAGATGGAATTTGCAAGTCTATAAACTCATGTTCTTTCAGTGCGTAAATGCCGGTTTCAAAGTTTTCGATTGTAGTTTTTAATTCTGTATTAAGTTCTTCAATTTGAGTAAGTTGATAGGAAAATTTGGTTTTACGAATTAACTCGGAAAGTACCGGTGTTAAAGCAGCGCCTGTAGTTAAAATCAAGGATTCGGATAGGGTAGGAGAGGCCAACGATTTTCTTGAAAGCGCCCCATCGGTAATCACAAAATCGAAGCCGTGGACGTAAAGTTGCTCCATTACTTGTTTGAGCCAAACCGTTGTATTGGGTCCCGACAAGATTACTTTTCCGGAAGTTACGGCTTTTGCAAATACCAATCTTCCGTGCGAGGTGCTTCGTTGTGAAACATCAATAATTTCCGCCGTCAGCTTCTTTTTATGATAAAAATATTCGGAAGTAACAAAACCCATGCCCGGGAAGATTTCAATTTCAGGTTTTTGGGTTTGTGTTACCAAATCAGTTTGCTCGCCGTCAATTCCAATAGAAGTAACGGCAACTTTTCTGTTTTTTTCTTTAAATTGATCTAATAAATAATTTAAACAGGTGGTTTTACCGGTATTTTTTTCCATTCCGATGATGGATAAACTTTTATAAGGTTGTAATTGTTCTATTAGGAGCATAATTGATTTAATTGCAATTTTTTGGCAAAACTATGGAATCCGCATTACAATTGAAATATCTTATAATTGATATTATGTTAAATAGAATATCATTTGTGCCTGTCTTTTCCATTTTCTGAAGAAACTGTTTATCTTAAGCCCTATTACGCCAAAAACAGCTTCTTTGAAAATTCCGGCACTCATTTTAGATGTTCCTAAAGTTCTATCTTTAAATATTATAGGAACTTCAATTATTTTAAACCCTAATTTATGCGCATTAAATTTCATTTCAATCTGAAATCCATAGCCAATGTGTTTAATTCTCGAAAAATCAATAGCTTTCAAAACTTCAGCCGAATAACACATAAAACCCGCTGTGGTATCTTTAACAGGAATTCCCAAGATAAATCGCACATACATAGAACCATAATACGACATCAACAAACGCGACATTGGCCAATTGAGCACATTCACTCCTTGGCAATAACGCGAACCAACAGCTACATCGGCATTATTCTCTAAAATAGTAGTATACAAACGCTCTACATCTTCCGGATTATGCGAAAAATCGGCATCCATTTCAAAAATATAGTCGTAATTTCTTGCTAATGCCCACTTAAACCCGTGAATATAAGCAGTTCCCAAACCTAATTTGCCTGTACGTTCTTCAATGAAAAGCCTATCCGGAAACTCTTCCATTAATTGTTTCACAATATTTGCAGTGCCATCAGGCGAACCGTCGTCAATTACTAAAATATCGGAATCTGTTACAGTGAATGTTTTACGAATAATTTTTTCAATATTTTCCTTCTCATTGTAGGTGGGAATGAGAATTACTTTTTTGTCGTTTTTTAGTTCCATAAGATGTTAAAGTTTAAAGGTGCAAATTTACATGAAATTTTTCCAATTGCCATTAAACGAGTGAAAATATTTTTTTAAAGAAAATTTGTTTGGCTTCATTTATGTATATTTAAAAAAAATATAGATTTTTGCAATTCAAAAACGACGGTCATTCTGTCGCTGCCGATGTATTATCGGGAGAGGAAAGTCCGGACAACATAGAGCGCCATACTTCCTAACAGGAAGGCGCCCGAAAGGGTGACAGATAGTGCCACAGAAAATAACCGCCTCAAAGCAATGAGAGGTAAGGGTGAAAATGTGAGGTAAGAGCTCACGGCGTTGACAGTGATGTGCAACGGGGGTAAACCTTATGGGTTGAAAGACCATGTAAACCGGGGTTTGAGGGTTGCTCGCCCAACTCGGAGGGTAGGTTGCTGGAGCGTAATGGTAACGTTACGCCAAGATAAATGACAGAACTCGACAGAATCCGGCTTACAGACCGTCGCTTTTTTGATTTAAAAATTTAAAATTTAAAAATTTAAAACTCCCATACTTTAAATCTTTAAATTTTTAAACCTATAAAATTATGAACATCTCCGTAATTATCCCCTTGTTAAACGAAGAGGAATCCTTGCCCGAATTGGCGACGTGGATTGAAAAAGTAATGCTTAAAAATAACTTTTCTTATGAAATTTTATTTATTGATGACGGCAGTCGTGATAAGTCGTGGCAAATTATTGAGCAATTACATCAACAAAATAATTGTTTTAAAGGTGTGAAGTTTCGTAGAAACTATGGCAAATCTGCCGCGTTAAACACAGGATTTCAGAGGACAGAAGGTGATGTGATTATTACTATGGATGCTGATCTTCAAGATAGCCCTGAGGAAATTCCGGATTTATATAAAATGATCACCGAAGATGGTTACGACATCGTATCTGGCTGGAAAAAAGTGCGTTACGATTCTACTTTTGCAAAAAATATCCCTTCAAAATTCTTTAATTGGACCACGAGAAGAATCTCTAAAATTCATTTACATGATTTTAATTGCGGTTTAAAAGCATATCGTAAAGATGTGGTAAAAACAATTGAGGTGTATGGAGAAATGCACCGTTATATTCCTGTAATTGCCAAATGGGCAGGGTTTTCAAAAATTGGAGAAAAAGTGGTTACCCATCAAAAGCGCAAATATGGCGTTACCAAATTCGGATGGAACCGTTTTGTGAACGGCTTTCTTGATTTACTTTCTATTACCTTCATTTCACGCTTTGGGAAAAAACCCATGCACTTTTTCGGAATATGGGGAACCGTTGCATTCCTTGTTGGGTTTGCCATAACAATTGCTTTGATTATTCAAAAGTTAATTTTGATATCAAATCAAGCTGCAAATTTTAGGCAAGTTACGGATCAGCCGCTATTTTATCTTGCTTTATTAGCGATGGTGGTTGGTACCCAACTCTTTCTTGCAGGCTTTCTGGGAGAAATGATGGCTCGAAATGCTTCCGACAGGAATCATTATATTATCGAAAGAGATTTGACTTCATAAGGAAAAATAATCTATTTTCGCGCATTGTCTTCGTAGCTCAGGTGGTAGAGCAATTGACTCTTAATCAATGGGTCGTGGGTTCGAATCCCCCCGAGGACACTTTTTTTATTTATTAACATTAAGCATCCGTCAATTAAAACTGGCGGCAATTTAAATTGTTTAAACTTTAAATCTTAATTTATGACAACAAAATACATATTCGTTTTAGGTGGTGTTGTTTCCGGTCTCGGAAAAGGAATTACAGCTGCTTCGTTGGGACGTCTTTTAAAATCAAGAGGATTAAAAGTAACGATGCAAAAATTAGATCCTTATCTTAATATTGACCCGGGAACGATGAATCCATTACAACACGGAGAAGTTTTTGTTACTGAAGATGGCGCCGAAACAGATTTAGATATAGGTCATTACGAGCGATTTATTGATGAAAATCTAAATAAGCACTCCAATTATACATCGGGGAAAATTTATAATGCTTTGTTGGAAAATGAACGTAATGGTGTTTACGCAGGAGCAACCGTGCAAATGATTCCGCATGTAACGAACATGATTAAGGATATTATTCGGATTAATGCCAAATCGAATAATGCTGATATTGCCATAGTTGAAATCGGCGGCACTGTGGGCGATTACGAAAGTTTGCCGCACATGGAAGCGATTAGACAATTTCCAAAGGAAGAAGGTTACAACAATTGCATGTATATTCACGTGGCGCTCGTTCCTTTTCTCACTCCCAGCGACGAACTTAAAACAAAACCAGTGCAACACAGCGTAAAAGAGTTGCTTAGTCTTGGTATTCAACCCGATATATTAGTATGTAGAACAGATCGGGATTTGGGAACAGATATTCGTCAAAAATTAGCGCTATTCTGTAATGTTTCCTTTGAATGTGTGATACAGAATAAAAACGTGGCATCGTTGTATGAAATTCCGTTAGCATTGGAAGATGAAGGATTGGCTGAGCAAGTAATTAAACGTCTCAGAATAAAATGTAAAGAGAAAGATTTGAGCGATTGGATGGAAATGGTTGATAAAAGCAAACATACCTCTACTTTGGTAAAGATTGGATTAATAGGAAAATACACCGAACTGCATGACGCTTATTTAAGCGTTGTGGAAGCTTTGAAACATGCCGCTATTTTCAACTCGGTCGAGTTGAAAATAGACTGGATCGATTCTGAAGATATTACCGAAAAAAATGCAGGTGTGCTTTTGGGTGAATTAGATGGAATTTTAATACCCGGCGGTTTTGGAGAAAGAGGTACCGAAGGTAAAATAAATGCTGCACGCTATGCCCGTGAAAACAAAATCCCATATCTTGGATTGTGTTTGGGTATGCAAACCGCCATTATTGAATTTGCACGCCATGTAGCCAATCTTAAAAATGCTAACAGTCGTGAAATAAATCCCAACACCCCCTACCCTGTTATTGATTTTCTGCCCGGACAAAACGAATATAGCATGTTGGGCGGAAGTTTGCGCTTGGGAAAATATCCCTGCAAATTAGTAAAAGGAACTAAAGCTTTTGATTGTTATAATACGGAAATGATTTCCGAACGGCATCGTCATCGTTATGAGGTAAATAATGATTATCGTGCGCTGTTAGTAGAGAAAGGAATGGTTATTAGTGGCACTTCTCCTAATGGAACTATTGTAGAGATGATGGAGTTGCCTGATCATCCGTGGTTTGTGGCTTGTCAGTTTCATCCTGAATTTAAATCGAGACCGAATCATCCGCATCCGTTGTTTATGGGGTTTATTAAAGCGGCAATTGCGAGTAAATAATCACGCAAAGACGCGAAGACGCAAAGGAAAATTTTCACGAAAACTTTGCGCCTTTGTGTGAAAAAAAATAAAATACTGATAGATAGTTTTGTATCATATTTATTATATTTTTGCCACAGTGAACCATTTAAAACCAAATTATTATGAAAAAACTTTTACTTTTTACAGCAGCAGCATTTCTGCTAATAAGCGTGGCGTATAGCCAAAATGGTCTAATTAATACCTTTCCTTGGACAGAAGGATTTGAAAACTGTGGGACCGAACTTCCGCCCGGGTGGGAACAAGGAGCAGTAGGTGAGTATCATCCTGCACCTGATTGGAATTGGGCAGTTGTTCCCGCTGCAACGGGTACACCATCCACTGCACACGGAGGAGCTTCAAAGGCGCAAATATTTCTAGAATTTTTCGGTTGCCCTGTGTATAATTCAGCGCTTATTACTCCCGTTTTTGATTTATCCAATCTACAAAACCCTGTTTTGAGTTTTTGGCATACACAAATGTATGGAACTTCTTTGGTATATTACAAAAATTCTATAGATGGAGAATGGACTTTGTTGACTTCCTTTGTCTATGTTGAAATTCCGGAGTGGACAGAAGAAATCCTGTTGCTTCCTAACCCATCAAATCACTATCAAATTGCATTTGTTGGAATATTTTATGGCGGTATTGCTGATATTCAATTAGACGATATTTCCATTACCGGAGAAACTATTCCTAGTGAAGAATGTGAGCCAATTTCAACATTCCCTTGGTATGAAGGATTTGAAGATCATGGTACAAACATTCCACCATGTTGGGAGCAGGAATTAAATGGTGACCCGGTTTGGTGGAGGTGGAATATAGAACCCGTATTAGTACCTCCAACTGCAACAAACAGCGGAGATTACATCGCTCGTATTTTCTTGGCAATGGATTTTTTACCTGTTTATTGGGCAAAACTTATTTCACCTGTTTTTAATTTATCTATTCTAAATGATCCTATTCTAAAATTTTGGCATAAAGAAATAGAATCCGGTAATTTAAGTGTATTTTACAAAAATTCACCAAACGTGGGATGGACTTTGCTGGAAACTTTTTCAGGTACCGGAGACTGGCGAGAAGAAGTTATGGTACTTCCAAATAAATCAAACCATTATCAAATTGCATTTGGAAGTACATTTTACGGCGGCGGGCATTACGAAGTACAGTTAGATAACATTTCCATTACCGGAGAAATTGATGCTGACGGAGGAGAACTTGCTATTTCTTCACATGTACTTGAAAATTACTCCCTAACCCCTAATCCAGTTCAAGACTTACTAAAAATCACACGCTCAGATGCCACAAAAGTAACCGTAGCCATTTATAACAGCATAGGCGCACTCGTTCATTCTTTTGAAACTTCAGAAACAGAATTTAAAGTTAATGTATCAAGTTATAGTGCAGGGTTTTATCTAATACGCTTATCAGATGGTAACACATCTGCAACAAAACGTTTTATAAAACGATAATCTTTTTTATTTCCTCACATCGTCGTATACAGGATTTTCATCAAAAATACGCTGAACATAAGGACATTCCGGATAAATCGTACAGTTGTTCTCACGGGCAAATTCAATTGCTTTTTCAACTAATTTTTTCCCTATGCCCTTTCCTTGATATTGATTGTCCACCTCCGTATGATCAATAATGAAATGATTGTTTCCTGACCATACATAGGTCATTTCTCCAATTACGTTGTCACCTTCTGTTGCCAGAAAAACTCCATCTATAGTTCCTTTTTTGTGTATTATTTCCATATTATATTAAGTTTTTTAATGACCTTAAAGAAGGTTAGGTTTTCTGCCGCAAAAGACAAAAAATATTTTATATAATACGCCAGTTTATTACGAAAAAAATATTAAAAAATGTTAAACAAATATAGAAAATCAATTCTATCATGCCAAAATACTTTTTTAACTCCCTTCTCGAAAAAAGATGTACTTTTGCCACCGCATAAAAAACAACATATCACTTTAAATTAATTTATTATGATCAAAAAAGTAACAAGCAGCCAGCAGGCTATTGAATTGGAAGACAAGTATGGAGCACACAACTATCATCCGCTTCCTGCAGTACTTGCAAAAGGTGAAGGTCCCTTTATGTGGGATGTAGAAGGAAATAAATATTATGATTTCCTTGCTGCATATTCAGCCGTAAATCAAGGACATTGCCATCCAAAAATTGTTGAGGCAATGTGCGAACAAGCGCGTACACTTACCCTGACATCACGCGCATTTTATAACGATGTATTGGGTGTTTTTGAAAAATATATCACCGAGTACTTCGGATACGACAAAGTGCTTATGATGAATTCAGGCGCGGAAGCTGATGAAACGGCAATTAAACTTTGTCGTAAATGGGCTTATAAAGTAAAAGGAGTTCCGGAAAATCAAGCAAAAATCATTTGTTGCGAAAATAACTTCCATGGAAGAACGATCACCATTGTTTCTATGTCGAATGACCCCGATTCTTACGGCGGTTATGGTCCTTTCACTCCAGGATTTATTCGCATACCTTATAATGATTTAAATGCATTGGCAGAAGCATTAAAAGATCCGAATGTTGCAGGATTTTTACTTGAGCCTATTCAAGGAGAAGCCGGTGTATTTGTGCCGGATGAAGGTTATTTGAAAAAAGCATACGAACTTTGTAAAGCCAATAATGTATTGTTTATTGCTGATGAAATACAATCAGGTATTGCACGTACGGGTAAAATGTTAGCTTGCGACCACGAAAATGTACGTCCAGACCTCCTTCTTTTAGGAAAAGCTTTATCCGGAGGTGCGTATCCCGTTTCTGCAGTTTTAGCCGATGATCACATTATGCTTACTATTAAACCGGGTGAACACGGTTCTACTTATGGCGGCAATCCCGTAGCTTGTAAAGTAGCTATGGCTGCCTTGGAAGTAGTGAAAGAAGAAAAATTAGTCGAAAAATCAGACTATCTCGGCAAAATTTTCCGTGAGGAAATGAAATCCGTGAAAAGCGACATGATTGAATTGGTGCGCGGAAAAGGATTAATGAACGCCATTATCATTCGCCCTAAAAATGGAAAAACAGCATGGGATGTGTGCTTGAAAATGAAAGAATTAGGTGTGCTTGCAAAACCAACACACGGACATATCATTCGTTTTACTCCTCCTTTGATTATCACGGAAGAGCAACTTCGCGAAGCTATCGAGCTTATTAAAAAAGCAATTTTATCGTTTGAATAAATGATTTAAGGATTTAACAATTTAAACCTTAAATCTTTAAATCATTAAATTATTAAATGGATTTTGAAAATTCTGAAAATAGCGCATTAGTAACTGATTTTATCAATAGTGTTGATAAAAATACTTCTCGGTATTTCGATTCTATGGAAATGGAAATCATTATTGAGGAACTAATGCGCGATTTTCATTTCCATTATCTCAATTTAGCCATTGAACATGCGATAACACAATTTCCGAACGAGTCTCAATTTCGCATTTACCGTGTAAAAAAATATATACTTGAATTTCAAATGGAATTGGCGGAAAAAGAATTAGATGAGATTGAACGCACGTTCCCACCCTCTGCCGATCTTTATATTGAAAAAGTATTCTTGTCGAATATGACCAATAAAAAGGGACAAACGATTAAATGGTTGAATAAAGCATTGGATTTAGAACCTAATGATCCTGATATTCATTTTTTATTGGGACATGAGTATGTAAGAAGAAACGACATTCTTACGGCGGTGAAGCATGTAAGCCTTGCCCTGCAAACTGATCCCGTATTTGGAGACAATCTGTTTACTTATTCATATCTCTTTGAAGAATTGAACAAACCGGATGAAGCCATTGAGTTTTTTACCATACTCACGGAAGAGTTTCCTTTTATTGGCGCCACTTGGTTTGGATTGGGATTTACATTGAGCTGGAGCAACCGGTTTGAAGAAGCGATTGATGCTTATAACTTTGCCCTAACATGCGATGGTGATATTGCCGCTGCGCATTTTAATATGGCAAATGCTTATTTCGAATTGAAAAATTATGATAAAGCGCTTCACCATTATTTTGAATCATACAACATTGACAATAATGATTTCCAAGCGCTTACAAGCATTGGAGATTGCTATGCTGTTCAAAATTGGTATGAAGAATCATTAGAATATTATTACAAGGCTTTCGAAAAAAATCCTACTCACAATGAAGCAGTTTTGGGAATAGTAAATGCATTAAGCGAGTTAGGAAAAATTGACGAAGCGCGCGCTTTTGTGGAAAGCGCTTTCAAAAAAGATCCACAAAACATTGACCTTTTATTTACTGTTTCCACTTTTTTCCAATCGAAAGAAGATACTAATTTTATTTATAAATTAGCAGAACTAACACTTAAACATCTGGATAACAGCGATCATTTTTTCTTCTTCATTACACAATTTTGCATTTATAACAAGATGTATGATATTGGATATTCTATGATAGAAGAGTTTTTATATACCAAATATGTGTCGGAAAACGTACGTGCCAAAATGTATTACTATCTCGCTGCGCTTTATTTTTTAAACGAAAATGTGACGCAAGGAAGCAACTACCTAAGCGATGCATTGCTCATGAATTATGATTGGCATAAAAATTTTATGGAACTATCTCCGTTGTTGGAAACTTATCCTGAAATATTGAAACTGATTGAACAGTATGCTTAATTGCTAAAATTTGAGTCCATTTTTTTTACTTTTTTTTGATTTTCAATGTCTAAAAAGATAAAAATTATTGTTTCAAAATTTTAGTGTGTTTGATGAGTTCATCTTCTGAAAAAATCCTAACTATATAAACCCCTTCCGGTAAATGACGAATATTAATTTGGGCTGTGCCTTTAACGTCTTTGTTTATCACTTCTTTACCTAAAGTGTCGTAAAAGATTACTGTGCTAAAATCATCACAATCAACGATTAAATCATTAGAAACAGGGATGGGGGTCATATCTCGCTCGAGCATACTAAAAACCTGTTCCTCTCTCTTTAATATATAGACAAATTGTTCTTCTTTTTTATAGCCTTGTAATGTATTTCTAATTTCCAGCGGAGCTATTTTATTCGTAGTAAGATTCATAATTCCGACCAATTCATAATGTTTATTCATCTGCTCAGCGATCCAGTCAAAGATAAATTTATCAGACTCTGCTCTTGGTAGCCAAGAGCAACCCTCATTTACATAGATCAAATATTCCGGACGATTTGATTCAATTTCGTCAATCATCTCTTTTTGCATTTGAGTGGCATAAGGATGATCCTCCATTAGACCATACATATATATGTATCCTGTTGCAGAATATCTATCAGCATAGAAATATATCTGAGGTTCTGACCCTAATACAACAATTTTATCATCGGGATTTGTATTCTTTTTAATGTATTTGGCTATTTCCAAAGATTCTACAAAGGCATTCGACCCGTATAACCATTTAGATAATATTTTAGTATCCTTTTTGAACAAATAATCTTCATTTGCTTTAACAGAAATACCCACAATAACAAGAAAAGTTAATAGGCTAATAAACTTTAAAATAGGCTGTTTCAATTTCTCTGAAAATAAGCGATTAAAAAATTCGAAAAATATGACTATCAATAGTGCAGCAGCCGGTAATAACGTATAAAAATAATGTGATCTAAAATAAAATCCAGGAACAACTGTCAGGAATGATAACAAGACAAAAGCTGAAATAATCAATTTATCTTTTTTTGTTTTTAGAGTGAAGAAAAGCAATGGAAGAGCGAGTAAAGCAATGCTCCATAAGAGTACATAGCCTTGAGAAGAATAATTAAATGTTACAGTAGATATTCCGTATTTAAAATTAGCAAATATACTTGACACAGAAACTTGCGTTCCGTATTTGGATAAATAGGTAAAAGTCCAAAACCAAAATTTATCAAATATCCCACCTATATAAAGTGCAAAAAACATGAGAAGGATAGGCGTTACAAAACCTGAGGTAAGAATTAATAAATTTTTCCAAGGAATACGCATAAGTTTGATATCAAATTCTTTAAATAATATAATAGCGTATCCGAAAAATATAAAAAATACACCCGATTGTTTACAAAGAAAGGCGAAAGAAAAGAAAATACCGGAAAACAGATATTTCAAAATTCTATAGCGATTATTTTTATAGGCTTGCAAAATAAAAAAAATGCCCAGCAGCGCAAAAAAAGTAACAAATTGAGTTGCATGAGCCGCTTGAGCCAATAAACCAAACGATGTTCCAATAATTCCAAACGAAGCTGCAGCTATAAAAGCCGCTAATTTTGAGACAAAATTTTTAGAAATAAAAAACATTAAAATAATTGATGCTATGGCAATAATCATCTGCCCTAAGCGAATCCCAACGATAGATTTGCCAAAAATAGCCATTATACCTGCATACATATAGTAAGTTCCCGGATACTTCATGTTGTATGCCAATGTATAGGGTGCATGTCCATCCAATATCAATTTTCCCATATAGGCGTATTCTCCTTCATCGCGTTCAAGTGGAAAAGTTAATAAATGGACTCTTGTAATAATTACAAACAAAATTACTAATCCAAGAAGTAAATAAATCACAATATCGTTTTCGAAAAATGAAAATTTTGCTTTCATTGAATAATTTTGGCAAAATTAGTAAAAGTATCTAATTAGACAATCGTTTTTTTCTAAACTTACCTATGAACAATATAAGCCAATTCAATAAAATCTTTATCTTCGCCACTATAATTTTAACTTTCTAAACAATTAAATATCAATGTCTCCCCTCTTTTCAAACAAATCATATTGGCTTCAATTTTGTTACCTGCTTTTGTTTATTGTAGGAGGAGTAACAATTTTCGGTGCTTTAGCTTTATTGGTGGGACAACTTAGTGGAATGGAAATAGGTTCGCAATGGTACTTATATGTAGTACAATCTATTAGTTCATTTGGAGTATTTTTTGCCCCTGCCCTACTCTTTTCCTATTGCGCAACAAAAAAATGGTTTTCTTATGGTGAAGCCGATAAAATTGCGCCACCGCCATTAGTAGGCTATGTATTGATTTTATCACTATTTATCTTACCTGTGGTTGCCGGTTTGGGCTATTTTAATGAGCAAATTACGCTTCCTGAATCTATGCAAAATATCGAAACGTGGATGAGAAAAATGGAAGAAACAAGTAAAATTGCCTTACAAACATTAACCGCAAATTCAACAATTCCTATATTATTGTTAAACATTGTGGTAATGGCGCTACTTCCGGCTTTATTTGAAGAGTTTTTGTTTCGAGGTACGATACAACCGCTCTTCACTAAATGGTTCAACAATAAACACATAGCCATTATAGTAACTGCGTTTATTTTCAGCGCTATTCATTTTCAATTCTATGGATTTATTCCACGTTTTTTACTCGGTATATATTTAGGATATTTGTTAATATGGGGAAAATCATTATGGTTACCCATCATTGCTCATTTTATGCACAACGCTATCAGTCTCATTCTCGATTATGGTGCGCAACGCCGCGGAATTGATTTGGAAGCTATCGATCCAAGTCAAATCAGAGAGTTTTATCCTGCGGTTTTATTTTGCACCTTTTGTGTAGCGCTGTGTATCTATTATTTGTGGAAAAAATCGAGAAAAATAGACGTTTAAAATGATTACGAATAGACAAAAGCGTGAAATCAAAAATCGTTCAAGTATTCGAAAAAAACATTAAAACAAAGCTCGTTTTTGTTTATGCGATTATTGCATTATTGTGTGTAGGATTTGTCGTATTAACAAAAGGTCTGTTTTCTGATTTTAGAAAACATCAGGAACAATACCGGTATAGTACCCAAATTCTTTTAGAAACTAATAATTTGGTATCTCAATTTTATGATATACAGGAATATGGAAATCTGTTTTTAGTACAAAAAAATATACATTATTTGAACATTTATCAAACGCAAATTGATTCTTTTCAGCAAAAATTGGAACATATTGTACAATTTATTCAGCGGGAAGATGAAAATGTGTATTTGGTTGACATTATTGTATTGCTTCATCAAAAAAAAGTGATGCTGGAAAAGTTGCGAGACTTATTTACCAATAAAAGAGATATTGATCTTCTATACCAAAGAATTGTTGCTAAAATTGAAGAGGAAATAAATAGAAAACAGCCACAAATAGAAGCTACTACTGTAGTGTTGCAAGACACGGTGTGGCAAGATCCCAAAACTTTCGGGCAACGCTTGAAAGATGCTTTTCGATCGTCTAAAAAAAGAGGAAAGGATATTGCTGCTGTTAATACAACGGTTGTTACTGATAGTCTTATTCAACAAGTTTTTATGGTAAACTCTTTATTGGATAGTTTACAAGATTTAACGCAACAATATCAGCGTCAACATGCAACAAAAATTGAGAAAATTGAAATCGAATTGTACGCATTGCTTACTGCCGATCAATATATTACCAAAGAAATTACAGATCTATTACTTCAACTTCATGAGAATATGTTATTGAATGTGATTTCTTTAGGTGAAGAGTATGAGGAAAATATGCAACGTGCATTGGTGCAGAGCGTTATTGCCGGAACAATCGCATTACTATTCATTGCAGCATTCATTATTCTCATTTTCAGGAATATAAAAACAATTCGAACTGCACATGAAGCTTTAACATTTGAAAAACAAAAAACGGAAGAATTGATGGAAAATCGACATCAATTATTGTTAGCTATTTCACATGATATAAAAACACCACTCAGCGCTCTTTTAGGCTATTTAGAATTATGGGAAAATGAAACATTGTCGCCCACGCAACTTCGAGAATTAAGCGTCATGCAATATTCGGGCAAATATATTTTCACATTATTGAACAATTTGCTGGAATTTTCACGTTTGGAACAACAAAAATCGCAAATCATACAAGAAAATATTGAAATTGTGCCATTTTTTATGGATATTATAGAAATGTTTCAACCTTTATGCAATGAAAAAGAGAATAAGTTAAATTATCATATTGCTATAAAAAATAATCCTCAAATTTTAATAGATTCACTAAAATTGAAGCAGATTACTGTGAATTTGATTTCAAACGCAGTAAAATATACATTTAAAGGGGAAATAAATGTGTATATATCGGAAACATCTGGTCCGGATTTATGGCTCAAAGTTACCGTTTCCGATACAGGAAAAGGAATCCCAAAAGAAAAATTAACCTCTCTTTTTGAGCCATTTACAAGAGTTGACAAGAATAGCTCCGGAATTGAAGGTAGTGGGCTTGGATTATTTGTAGTAAAAGGTTTGGTTGATTTGTTGAAAGGAAAAATAGAAATACATACTGAAGAAAATCAGGGCACTACGGTAACTTTTTCTATTCCGTGTGAGGGTGTTTTAGAATCTGCCAAATCGGTTGTTATTCATCCTAAAGAATCTTTAAAAATATGGGTTATTGAAGATGATGCTACTCAATTACAAGTAATTGTTTCCATGTTGAAAAAATTAGGACATACAATAATTACAAGTGTTACCAAAGAAGCGTTTGAAAATCAATTACAAACTGAAGGTAAAAACTGTGATGTCGTATTTACCGATTTGGAAATGGGAGATTTGAATGGCTACGAAATATTGCAAAAAATCAAGTTTCATTTCAATTTGCCTGTAATTTGTTTGTCGGGAAACGTTACCATTTCAAAAACAGAACTTCAACAAATCGGTTTTGATGACTTTTTAGAAAAACCATTTTCACTCAATCAGTTAGAAAAAATATTGACTTCTATTCATAAGCGAAAAATAAATAAAACACCCGATTTATTTTCATTACACACATTAAATGAGTTATTTGATAACGATAAGGAAACTGTTTTTGCATTACTGAGCACATTTACAACATCTTTACCTGATGATATTGAAAAACTTGAGCGTGCTCTGACAGAAAAAAATCTGTTTTTAACCCAACAAACCGCGCACAAATTGTTGCCGTTTGCTAAACAAATACATGCCAACGAAATTATTCCCATCTTAGAAAAAATTGATTTTTCTAAAAAACAAACTCATATTCATTTTGATGATTTCAAAGCAGATATGATTTTATTAATTTCAAATTTAAAACAATTACTATCAGAAATTCAAAATTTTCTTATTGTAGAAATTTGATATTTTTTAATTGTCATTTCAAAAGTTTATGTTTATTTGCAATTGAACAAATTGAAATCGAATTATATGAAAACTTTTATCTTAGGCGGAGTGCATCCGGAAGAGAATAAATTTGCAAGCAATCAATCTGTTGAGGAGTTTCCAATTCCTAAAATTGCTACTGTCTTTATTCATCAAAATTTAGGAGCGCCTCCTGTGTGTCAAGTAAATAAAGGCGATGCCGTAAAAGTAGGTACGTTGTTGGCAAAAGCAGAGTCATTTATTTGTGCCAACGTACATTCGCCGGTGTCGGGAAAAGTTACTCATATAGAAGATATTGCCGATTATTCTTATTTCAAAAAAACAGCGATAATAATTGAAGTGGAAGGGGATGAATGGGAAACTTCTATTGATCGCTCGCCCGAAATTGTAAAAGAAATAAAACTGAACAAACAAGAAATTATTCAACGTATTAAAGATTGCGGCATTGTGGGCTTAGGTGGCGCCTGTTTTCCCACACATGTAAAATACATGCTTCCGGAGGGAAAAGCCGCTGAATACTTGATAATTAATGCCGCTGAGTGTGAGCCGTATCTTACTGTTGACCATAGAATAATGTTGGAAAGAGCGGAAGAATGTCTGATAGGAATTAATGCTTTACTCATTGCCTCAGGCGCCAAAAAAGCAAAAATCGGCATTGAAAATAATAAAAAAGATGCGATTAAACGCCTGAAAGAAGTTGCTAAACAATATCCGAATATTGAAGTAACTCCCTTAAAAACAAAATATCCACAAGGTGCTGAAAAACAGCTAATAAAAGCGCTGATCAATCGAGAAGTGCCGGATGGGCAACTACCCTTAATAGTAGGTGCTATTGTAAGTAATATCGATACCTGTTTTGTTGTATATGAAGCTGTGCAGAAAAACAAACCACTCATTGAGACTTATATGACAGTTACCGGTAAAAAAGTAATACATCCGAAAAATTTTAAAGTTCGTATTGGAACGCCCGTTATGGATATTCTACGTGCTGTGGGTATTCCGGAACACACTGGAAAAATAATCGCCGGTGGTCCCATGATGGGAAAAGCGATTTCTAACCCGCACTTTTTTGCTGTGAAGGCATTGTCCGGCTTATTGCTTTTAGATGAAAAAGAGAGCAAGCGCGGAGAAGTAATACCTTGCATTCGTTGTGGAAAATGTTCGTATGCTTGTCCACAAGGGTTAGAACCCTATTTGTTAGAACCGTTGTCCTATTATAAACGATTTGAAGAATGTGAAAGCAATGGTGTTTTAAGTTGCTGTGAGTGTGGCTCTTGCTCCTTCACCTGCCCTGCAAATCGTCCGTTATTAGATTATATTCGTGTGGCAAAATGCGCTGTGGTGGCATCAAAACGTAAATAAAAAAGAATGAAGAATACTGATTTTATAGCCATTGCCAAACAAGTGCTTCAATCGGAAGCTCATGCTATTTTGCGCTTGCAAGATTTTATTAATGAAGATTTTGTAAAAGCATTGCATTTGATTAAAGATGCACCGGGGCGTTTGATTGTTACCGGAATTGGAAAGAGTGCCATTATTGGACAGAAAATTGTGGCAACGCTCAATTCTACAGGAACTCCTGCTGTTTTTATGCATGCTGCCGAAGCTATTCACGGCGACTTAGGCATTATTCAACCCGAAGATGTTATATTATGTATTTCGCAAAGTGGAAATACGCCTGAAATATCGGTGTTGATTCCTTTCTTTAAACGACAAGGCAATAAATTTATCGCTCTGGTGGGCAATATGAGCTCATTTTTAGCTAAAGAAGCTGATGTAACGCTCAATTGTTCGGTAGAGCGTGAAGCGTGTCCCAATAATTTAGCGCCAACGTGTAGTTCCACTGCGCAATTGGCATTGGGAGATGCGTTGGCAAGCTGTTTAATTGAATTAAGAGGATTTACGTCTGAAGATTTTGCCAAATATCACCCGGGAGGTATTCTTGGTAAGCGCTTGTATATTAAAGTGCAAGATCTATACAAATTCAATGAAATTCCCATGGTTCATCCCAATGCACCTATGCCGGAAGTGATTTTTGAAATTTCAGGAAAACGCTTAGGGGTTACGGCAGTTATGGAAAATGGAAGATTAATGGGTGCAATTACCGATGGTGATTTAAGAAGAATGCTCCAAAAAAATCCGAATTATACGCACTTGCTTGCTAAGGATGTGATGACATTGCATCCTAAAACGATAACCGAAGATATTCTGGCGGTTGAAGCTTTGGAGATTATGAAATTGAAGAATATTACCAATCTTTTTGTGGTGGATAACTTGGGGAGATATCTTGGAGTATTGCATATTCATGATATTATAAAAGAAGGGATTGCGTAGAAAGTAAGAAAATCATTTAATCAAAATAAAACATGAAAAAATCAACCCTCTGCCTTCTTGTAGCATTTTTCGCTATTTTTTCGGCGCTTTACGCGCAAGACGACCCTGTTCTGTTTCATACCAAAAAACAGTACAAATACGAAACCGTTCCCAATGATCCGCTGAACGTCCGTATTTACACATTAGACAATGGTTTAACTGTTTTTTTAACGCAATATAAGGAAGCGCCGCGTATTCAAACATACATCGCGGTGAAAGTGGGAAGCAAGAATGATCCTGCTGAAACTACCGGTTTAGCGCACTATTTCGAACACATGATGTTTAAAGGTACGCCCGATTTTGGAACTATTGATTGGAAAAAAGAGCAAGTAATGATCGCGCAAATTGAGGAGCTGTTTGAGCAATATCGCGTATTGACCGATGAAGCTGAGCGCGCTGCATTGTACAGAATTATTGACAGTATTTCGTATGAAGCCAGTAAGTTAACAATTCCAAATGAGTACGACAAAGCGATGAAGTTTATCGGAGCGCAGGGTACAAATGCGGCAACTTCAAACGATTATACTTTTTATATGGAAAATATTCCTTCCAATCAATTGGAAAATTGGGCAATTATTCAGGCAAATCGTTTCGATCATCCGGTGTTGCGCTTGTTTCATACTGAATTAGAGACGGTTTATGAAGAAAAAAACATGTCGTTAACTAACGACAACCGCAAAGCCAGTGAGGCAATTCTTGCCGGCTTGTTCCCCAATCATCCTTACGGAAATCAAACTACATTGGGTGAAGCCGAACATTTGAAAAATCCTTCCATGAAAAATATTCGCGAATTTTACGATAAATATTATGTGGCTAATAATCTGGCAATTATCATGTCAGGCGATTTTGAATTTGATGATGCTATAGAGATTATTGACAAACATTTCAGCAAATTAAAAGGTGGTAATATTCCTGAATTGGTTTATGCCGGTGAAGATCCTATTACCCAGCCTGTTGTAAAAGAAGTAGTTGGTTTGGATGCTGAATTTGTCAATATGGCATTTCGTGTGGATTTATCCGCAAATGATCCTCAAATTTATGTTTTAAATATGCTAACTCGCGTATTATTTAACGGAAAATCGGGATTGATAGATTTAAATTTGAATCAAAAACAAGCGGTTATGAGCGCCGGTGCCGGCGCCTACGTATTAACCGATAACGCTGCACTATTCTTAACCGGAAAACCAAAAGAAGGGCAAACCTTAGAAGAAGTACGTGATTTATTATTACAACAGATTGATTTATTGAAACAAGGAAAATTCAGTGATGATCTATTAACCGCTGTAATTAATAATATGCGATTGACGGAAATGCGTCAGTTAGAAAGCAACGCTTCGCGCGGAAGAATGTTGATGAGCGCATTTTGGAACAATATTCCTTGGGCTGTAGCCTCTCAATCCATTGCCAATTATTCAAAAGTTACAAAAAAAGATATTATTGATTTTGCCAATAAACATTTTCACAGCAACTATGTGATTGTGTATAAGCGACAAGGTACACCTGAAGAAATAGCAAAAGTGAACAAGCCTGCTATTACTCCAATTCATATTAATCGTGATGCCGAGTCGGACTTTATGTTGCAAATTAAGGAGAATAAAACAGAATCGATTCAACCTGTTTTTATTGATTTCAAAAAAGATATGACGATTATTCCTAATAAAAATTTCAACATTTATTATATTGAAAATGTGGAAAACGCTACATTTAACTTGCAATTTCGTTATAAAACGGGCGAGTTGAACGATTTACGCTTGCCTTTTGCCGCTGATTATATTTCTTACTTAGGAACTTCGAAAATGAGTGCCGATAAAATTCAAGAGGAGTTTTACAAATTAGCGTGCAACATGAATTTGTCGTGCAGTGAAGAATATACAACACTTACCATTAGCGGTTTAAGTGATAATTTTGCAACAGCATTACAACTTACCTTATCGATAATGAAAGATGCGCAACCTAATGCCGAAGCGTTGCAAAACTTAATTTCTGATGTATTAAAAGCAAGAAAAGACGCAAAAAGCAATCAAAATGCGGTTCAAAATGCGTTGCGCAGTTATGGTGAATTTGGTCCTGCTTTGGCAAAACATATCCTCTCTGAAGAGCAACTTCAAAAACTTACACCAAATGAATTGATTAGCTTGATCAAAAATTTATTGAACATGAAAGCGGAAATCTATTTTTATGGAAATCTTTCTGCTGATGAATTTATTAAGCTCTTATTAAAAGATTACAAAACGCCTAAGAAGTTTATTGAACCGACAATTGCTAAAGTTTTTAACCGTGTTCAAGTAACTGAAGATAAAGTTTATTTTGTACATTATGATGCTAAACAAGCCAGATTATATACTTATTCCGATGGTACGCTATTTGATGTGAAAGCATTACCTAATATTAATATGTATAATCAATATTTTGGCGGAAGTATGAATGCCATTGTGTTTCAGGAAATGCGCGAAAAACGTTCATTGGCTTACACTGCGCAATCACGCTATATTTCTGCAAATGAATTGAATAAAATTAATTACAACTTCTCCTTCATTGCCACTCAAAATGATAAGGTGATTGACGCATTTGATGCATTTAATGAATTATTTAATGATATGCCTCGCTCGGAAGCTGCTTTCAAATTGGCAAAAGAGGGTGCTTTACAATCCATTGAAACGAACAGAATACAGAAAATCGCTATTTTTAATGCGTGGCGCAATGCTCAAAGAATGGGAATTGATTACGACATTAATAAAGTATTATATGAAGCCTACAAAGCTTTTACATTGGATGATGTGGTAAATTTTAATCATAACCATATCAAAAATAGAAAGAAAGTTTATATGATTTGCGCCAAAGAAAGCGATATGAATTTTAAAGAGTTGCAAGAGAAATTTGGTACGGTGAAAAAATTAACATTAGAGGATATTTTTGGATATTAATGACTTATCCTGAAATTATAGCGCATATTTTTCAAGCCTTCCCCATGTACCATCGCATTGGAAGCGCGGCATATAAAGAAGGATTGGAAAATATTGAACAACTTGCCGAAATGGCGGGAAATCCTGAAAAAAAAATCAAAACTATCCACATTGCCGGAACAAACGGAAAAGGCTCTGTAGCGCATTTGTTAGCTTCCTATTTTCAAGAACTTGGCTGGAAAATAGGATTGTTTACTTCACCACACTTGATTGACTTTCGCGAACGAATAAAAATTAATGGAAAAGAGATTTCAGAGCAACAAGTAGTGGATTTTTTTGAAAAGTATCAAGAAAAAATGACCGAAATTTCGCCTTCTTTTTTCGAAATGACAACTATTTTAGCATTTGATGCGTTTGCCAACGAAAAAGTTGACATTGCAATTATTGAGACTGGTCTGGGGGGAAGATTAGATGCTACTAATATCCTCTCCCCTATCCTGTCTGTAATTACCAATATCTCATTGGAACACACTAAGATGTTGGGAAATACTTTAACTGAAATTGCTTACGAAAAAGCCGGAATTATTAAAGAAAATACACCTGTAGTCATCGGCGAATATCATACTGAAACATTTTCTGTTTTTTCAGAAACAGCGAAAAACAAAAACGCACCGCTCTTTTTAGCTGATGAATATAAAGGTGACTTAGCATTTGGCGGCATTTACCAACGAAAAAATTTGGGAACGTTTTTGAAGTGTGTGCAAATTTTTGAAGATATGGTGATGAAAGAGGAGAAAGGGGAAAGGAGAAAATTCCTTCTCCTTTTAGAGGAGAAGATGGCAGACAGCGGCTTGCCGCTGGATGACGGAAGAGATGATAGAACGGCGGTGGTTGAGAGTAGTTTACATAATGCCATCAAAAACCTCTACAAAAACACCGGCTTTATGGGAAGATGGCAAATTATTTCGGAAAAACCGCTTACCATATGCGATGTAGCGCACAACCCCGCCGGAATAGCATTAGTTATGAAGCAATTGCAGCAATTATCCTATAACAATTTACATATTGTAATGGGTTTTGCTAATGATAAAGATATGGATGAAATTATACCTCTGTTACCAAAAAATGCAACATATTACGCCTGCCAAGCCCAAATTGAACGTGCCATGCCGGCGGGAGAATTGTTCGCTAAATTATCTTCAGCAAAATTTAATGTCATTAAAGTCCCAAATGTTACTAAAGCTTATAAAAAAGCTATTACCACTACCCAAAAAAACGATATCATTTTCATTGGAGGTAGCTTTTTTGTAGTAGGAGAATTTTTGCAAGATTATAAAAATCAAGAATTGTGAGTAACCACCAATTGTGAATTTTCAAAACGAATTACTTTAATTTCAGCATCTTTATCAATCAATCCAAATTCGGAGATTGCATCATAGACTTCATCTTCAATTTCTACTTTTCCCGCAGGACGCAAAAAGGTAACGGCACGTCCGATTTTACCGACCAATTCATTCATGGTAAGATCTTGAGAAATAAAACCGGTTTCTTTTCCCAGTTCGGTTTTTAAAGCAATACTTCCTAAGCGTGAATTAGCATTAACCAATTTCATTCCTAACCAAATAGAGATAAAAAATCCGACAGAAGCAAATCCTATGACAATTGCGATTTTTTTGATGATCGTTGTTGGGGGAACAAATGAAAAATCAAACCCGAAATTCGGCGTCATAGAGAGCACCAAGCCTGTGAGTATCAATATAATACCTGAAATTCCGGCAACCCCAAAACCCGGCAGCACAAATATTTCTAAAAGAACGAGCCCTACTCCTAGAATAAAGAGCAAAATTTCCCAATGTTCTGCCAAACCGTGCAAATAGTGCGGTGCAAAATAAAGTGCTGCGGCTGTTAAGGCAGCAACAAGCGGAAAACCTACACCCGGGGTTTGCAACTCAAAGTATATCCCTCCAATCATAATCATGATTAATATCCCACTTACTAAGGGATTTAATAAAAACAGTATAATTGACTCAATAATACTGGGATTTTGCTCTATAAAATAATAATCCTCAATGCCGGCTAATTGCATTACCTCTTCTCTTGAATTGGCTTCTCCTTCGCAAAATCCAAGCTTAATAGCTTCTTTTGTTGTTAAGGTCAGTACTTTACCTTTTTCGCTAATCCCTTTCACTTCTATGTCAGGGTCAACCATTGCCTGTGCAATATCAGGGTCTCTTCCGGTAGCCATTGCAGTAGCGCGCATCATAGAGCGCATATACGATTGGTATTTATCCGGCATTACATCGCCTGTTTGGTTCACTACGGAGGCAGCGCCAATAGAAGCGCCCTGTGCCATATAAATACTGTCACAAGCGATGGAAATAAGCGCTCCCGCCGAAGCAGCGTTTTTATCAATAAACACAAACACCGGCATGGGTGCATCTAATAACAATGTGCGAATACTTTCGGCCGCTTCCAATTCTCCTCCGAAAGTATTCAAACGCAAAAATAAAATATCGGCTTGTTGGTTCTCAGCTTCTCTAACCGCTAACTCCGTAATACGTTGCGCCGGCTTTGCAATAACATCGTCAATAGTGAAATAGTACACTTTTGTTCCACTCTGCTGTGCAAAGGAGGTAAAAGGAAAAAAGAAGAAAAGGAAAAAGAGAAAAAGGGGAAAGTATAATCTCATACCACCCACCACCTCACATCCCTTACCGTAGTATACTGCATGACATTTATTGCTCATTATATTTAGTGTTTACGATACGAATCTACTTTTTCTTGAAGTCCTTCCGGAATAGGGTGTTGCAAGCGAACAAGTATTCTCAGATACATGATGTTATTTTGTATATCTTCATTGTTTATGTTGTATGCTTTTTCTACCCAAACTAACGCTGTTTCTAAAATTTCATTGGCTTTTTGCAAAGCTGCTTCAGCTTCGATAAATTTACGTGGTCTCTCGTTTAATTTAGCTTCTTTAATGTTATCCCAATCAATGGCTTCAAAATAAAAACGGAATGCCATTTGTTGAGTCAAATCAAAATCATTTGGAACAATAGCTAATCCAGCGTTAATTACTTCTTCTGCAAGTAAATACTCTCTGTTGTTTACCAAGTGCCCTGCAACAATATTAATTACAGCAGGATTATCTTTATATTGTTCAAACATTTTTAATGCTGCTTCTTTAAGTTTTCCGGTATCGCCTATCATTGCAAAATAATCTAATTCATAGCCTTTTACATCAATTGCCAAATCATCAGGAATCACCTTACGTGCTTGTGCTAAAATTTCACCACTCTTTACAGTATCTTTCTCTTGTTTATAAATATCATATAAATTCAAATAAATATCAGGTAACGCTACATTCAACTTCGCAGCATCCAATAATATTCTTTTATAATTTGCTTCATCTCCCATGGCCCTATAGCTATTAGCCAAATCTAAATAAGCATACGCCAAATAGAGTGCATATCCTTTGGGGTCAACCTTATAGCTACGAATCACCAAGTTAAGTAACCTGATGGCTTCTGCATAATCCTTTCTATCCATGGCTTGTGCAGCCAATTCGCTAATAGGGTGAGCCGAAAGGAGTTGTCCATCTTTAGGATCTAACAAACCTAGAGGCGCTTTTATTTCCGGTCTAAGTTCCAATGCTTTATAAAAGGATTCATTAGCAGTTACAATTGCATCGGGCCAACGAATTGAATATTTAGGATCTTTCTTATTTCTTTCAAGTTCGTATTCGTGTAACTGAATTAATACGTTGGCACGCACCAACCAAGCATCCGGACTTGATTCATTGCCGGGAAAGCATTGTTCTTCCATCATTTTTCTCGCTCTAGGAACTTCTTTTAAGCTCACTAAAGTATAAACAACATCTTTAATACAAGCAGGTTGTGCAATTACTAACTGACCTGCAAACAAAACTAAGATTGTAAAAATAAACGTTTTTTTCATTTGTTATGTGTATTTTAAAAGTTAATAAATATACGATTATACAAGCACAAAGAAACGATTTTTTTTATTAATAATTGCAATTCTATCCAAAAAGAGGCTCATCTATTCCTTTTTCTTCTTTTTTTATTGCGAAAAGCCATTATTCTTTCTATTTCCATTTCCGACTCATTGTTATTAATGAAGGAATCAGGCATAGGAATTAATTTGCAAATGATAGGAGCTCCCACCCATTTTTCCGGTAAGCAAATGATCACTGTGTCGGTTTTTGGAAATAAAACAATCTTTTTCATCGCACTTTAAACAAAATCATTATGCGGACAAATGAATGTAAATAATCAAAAAATGCATTATTAAAGTATTTTTTTGCATTTATGAAGTATTTTTCTGCATTCTCATAAAATATGCATTTTTTCATGACATAGTTTTAACATTCAAGCAAATATAGTTGTTTTTATCAAACATGCAATTGTTTTTAAATTAATCCATTCATTTTTCGTAAATAATTAATAATCAAAATAAAATATCATGTTATCGAAAAAAATAAAAAAACTGTGCCTGCAACATTAAAAAAAATATATTTTTGCGCCCTCAAAACTCAGGAGGTTTGAGTAGCTCAGCAGGTAGAGCACATCCCTTTTAAGGATGGGGTCCTGGGTTCGAATCCCAGCTCAAACACTTTTTTAGTCAAAAAAATGTTATAAAATGTTGTGTATCTTTGCACAACATTTTTGTTATGCAACATTAGATGTCCTTTTTTTGCTATCTTTGCACCCGTTTATGTACATATTGTGTACACACGATGTTCGTGTACACAAATATTAAAATATTGATTCTATGCAAAATACAAGACTTTCAATCTCAACACGTGGTTCACATGTCTATGCAAGTGGGTACCAAAAGGCACAATTAAGGCTGTTAATTAACAGACAATCATGCTATTATGTCATTCCGTTCGCTGAATTTTTACCCGAAAATTGGGACATAAAGAACAAATGCGTTAAAAAAAGGGCTCCCGACTATGCCAATATCAATTATCAGATAGATTTCTTTTTCTCAAAAGGAAAAGAAATATTGCGCAAATACAGTAGGGAAAATAAAAATATTACATTTGATACTTTTGAAAGGGAATTATATAATAAAGGTTACGAGACTGATTTTTTTGAATATGCCAATGATTTTATTAATCTGAATTATGCAAACAATGCCGGAACAAGAAAAGGCATGAAAAATAGTATAAGCAAATTTAAAACATTTACTAAGGGGAACATTACCTTTGGCGCAATAAATAAGCAGCTTTTAGAAAGTTACCGGAATTATTGTTTAAAAGATATGGATAATAAAGAAAGCACCGCCGATAAATCGTTGAAAAACATTAGCACAATTATAAATGCAGCTATGGAAGAAGGTAAAATATCTGAAAATCCAATATTAAAAATGAAGTTCAAAACACACGTTGGGCGTAAAAATCCTATTCCGTTGGAAGCGTTTATTTTATTAGACAGATATTTTCACACTGAAAAATTAACCAAAGCGGAACGAAACGGATTGGGGGCATATCTTTTTGCGTGTTGCTGCGGTATGCGCTACGGCGATATTCAGAAACTTACCTTTAAGGATTTTAGAGGTAGAAATTTAATTTTTACAGAAAATAAAACCGGTAAGCACCGAAATATTGAAATCATTGCGCCGGCTTTTGATTATATTGATCCAAAAAATAAAATTTCGGAATTTCATAATGTTTTTCGTTTATCATCAACATCGTCATCGCCAACCAATAGAATTTTAAAAGAAATAGCAGAAATAATTAACGAGCGAGAAAATAATACAGTCGTTCCGCCGGAGATACATTTTCACACTTCGCGCTGTTTCTTTGATAATGAGTTAATGAGTCTAACCACTGCTGAGACGGCTGCAGAAATAACAGGGCACTCTATAAAAATGGTTCTTGAGCATTATACGAAGGTTAAGCCGATAAATAAAGAAGCTGCTTTGCAGAAGTTTGAGGGTTCGGTGTTTGCGCATAGGAAGTAGGTATCACCAGTCCACTATCAGCCGACAAAACAATCTGCAATGCATCGAAATTTGCGAAGACATAATTAAGTTATTGATTTTTTTACCTGCGGCAAAGGTTCACAATCTGTCTTGTTTACAACTTTCTCTCTGAATGCTGCTTTATCTTTAAAGTTTCTTGAAATATTCATTATTATTTCCTCATAATTATCTGTCCCATCTGATTTCTTGTAATAAAATGGTTTTATGGAAACACAGTTTTTGTGCTCAAATAATGTATTTAACAAAGTTCGGTCAGAATTTCCACAAGAATGCCCTAAAATAAAAATCTGAAAATAATCTGTATTGATAAAGTCCAATAGCTTTCTATAGTTCTTTGTTTTTAAATAATTTATAGATTTTACATTTTTCAAATATTCATTATTATTGAGCTTCTCAATTTTTAAATAGTCGTCATCAAGTTCATCTCCATAACCAAAAATGATAGGATTATCACGATTATTTAATTCGCCATGAATATGAATAGTATTGTTTTTATTTCTAAAATAATTTTCTTGTAGATACTTATAAGAAGTATTTGTATAGTTGAAATTTAAGAACAAGATATTTTTAGGATACATGGACTCCATATTAAATATATTCACTTCAAAATATTGCCTTGCATTTTCAATTTGTTCTTCATTCATTAATTCATTGATATGAGAATGTAATTCTATTGTTTTCTCATCTTCCTCTCCAAGTCCTTTTAAATAATCACTGTATTCTTCTTCTATTAATTTATCTATCCCATTTTTTGTAAAATCAATAGGAACAAAATCCTTGTAAATTAGACCTTTTATTTTTCTCTCTTGATATAAGGTATTTTTTGTTTCTTCCGTTAAATATTTTTCTAATTCATTTTTTATTTGTTCAAAATCTTCGTTTAATTGTTGAGTTCTTTGGATATCACCTATCTCTACACAAATTTTAAGTTGTTCATAATATTCATTTTCAATGTCAAGCCATGTGTTCAGGCAGGTTGTCTTGGATATATGCTCAAAAAACTTGCTCTTAAATAATAGGTTCAATTGCAAATCAGAGGCTTCATTGAAATCTGTAATTAATTGCTTGATGTTACTATATGAACTATCTTTTGTTAATTCTTGACGAAAAATATTTATTATGCCATCATAATTATAACCTTTTTCATTCTTGACACCAAATTTGGTAGCACACATTGACTCATACGAATTTTTGGGCCCACCATTTGTTTCAAACTTTACAAGTTTATCTTCATAGGGTGTAAAAATAGCATAGGTTTTTTGCGTAAAATCTCTCCAATAGTTGTTTATGAAATCTTTATAGCCAGTTAGCAAGCCGTGAGCCAAGTCAAACCCATTTCCTATTAAAATTATTCTATTCATAATATTCTGCTTGTTTCTTTTTAGAAAGTTTTTTTATCACCTCTTCTACCGAATGCTTTATCAGTTCTTGTATGAGCACATCAGGCACATCGCTTTCTAAATAGATAGCATTCCATAAAAAACCATGCGGCATATGGATGCCGTTTTTAACTCCCTGATATCGCTCACGAAGTTCAATAGACTTTTCGGGGTCGCATTTTAGATTAACTGCAAACTGTCCATCTTTCGGGTCTAATGCGATATAGGCAAACATTTTCCCCACTACTTTAAAAACTAACGTTGTTTCATCGAAAGGAAAACTCTCGGATGCTCCTTTGACTGATATACAGTATTCGCGTAATTTTTCTATATTCATTGCTTTATATTTTTTGATTCTACAATAAACACCTCCATTTATCCGGAAAATAAGGTGTCCTAAAATAGATATGAGCCAAATCTCTTAAAAATTGTTCTGACCGATATTCGTAAATAAATTCATTTTTTAACGATAAAATTTTTTCTTTAAATTCTTCAAAAGTTAAAGCCTTATCCTTATTATTTAATAAAATCATTTTATGTTGGTATCCCTCATCAAAAAAATAGTTTGAAAAGAGTTGTTCCTCCAGATCATTTTCATTGTCTCTAATCAGATGTTTGGATGTGGAATTAATACCATGGTGAGGAACAAAAACACCTAAATCAATTTCATATTTAATAATAAAATCTCTTATCTCATAGTATTTATCTGGCATATCAAGAATAACAGTAAATTCCATTAATGTTGCTAGTAGTAAAGACGTTGAATCTGAGTAATAAATTGGTTTTTCTCTTGTTGCAAAAAACCTAATCACATTTTTTTCATTATTATTTGCATCAGGGAGTCTGCCATATTTTTCTTTTCCAAGTTTTATGTAAAATAAAACTGCTGATAGGTATTTTTTTGCACTCTCTTTATCTTCCGCTTCTATAAAAATTGTTAATAAATCTATTATAGGAATTGAATGTATGTCTAAAAGTGGTCTTGATGCTACGCTATTCGCCATTAGAATATCAATAAGAATTTTATGAGATTTACGCTGAGGGAAGAGCTTCCAAAAGCAACAGAAGTACTGTAGATAGTCAAACGTTCTTAATGTATAACCTACTTGTTCATAGCGTCCACCTATTTCAGAATGTAATCCATCTCTTTCAAGTGCTATGGACAAAGTCCTGTCAAAATATTCATGCAATACAAACAGATAGAATTCAAATACTTTAGCAACATATTTAAAAATTTCCTTGTCTGCTTCTAATTTGTTTTTCAAAACCCAGTGCCATAATCGAATAAGTAAATAGGTAGTGTGTCTTTTTGCAATATCCAAATTATTATATTCGCCTTTCGATTCCGTATAAATAATAAATGCAATTAATCGCAAAGACTCAAACATCATTTTCCATTTTCTTGGTAATTTCTGTTTGTATTCTCCCCTTTTTAAGTTTGCAAATAGTGTATCAAGTAGTTTTGAAAAGTGAATTGAAACTTTTTCTTCCACATCCAAGTTTACCAATGTTTTATTGAAAAATTTCGTAGCTTCTTTGTTTGCCAAAAGGAATTGTCCAAAAAAATTTTCTGAAAAATATTTTGTAAGTTCTGATATTCCCCATCTTGCAAATTCAATATCTCCATTTTCCGGAAATTCTCTGTTTACATAACCTGTAAGTGTAGCTTTTACATTATCTTTGATTTCTCCATTATGAACCAATACAATTTTCAATGGTAGTTTCTCGTGTTTTTTAGTGATAAAATCCGGCTTTTTATCTTTTGCTTCATTGAGCGACTCTCGGATTCCATCCGTCTTATTATATGTTTGAGTGGTAATATGTCTATCGTTTCCTCCTTTCAACTCGAAATAAAATCTTTTCTGTAAGCCATCTTCAAAGTCCTTCCCAACAGCAATAACGTCTTTTCCATATTGTGGTAAGCCTTTTGATTCAGTTGGTTTACTCAAAATGATAAATCCTTGAGATTCCAAAAATAACGGAAAAATATAATCCAACTCCTCACTCTCTTTCAGCGATTCTAAATACTCTTTTACAATAATTGTTTTTATATCCATATCTTAGAATTGGCTGTTAAAAATGTTAAAAGTATGGTCAAATAAATCCGGATTCTTATACATTCTCATGTCCATAGGAATGGAATGTTGAATTAAAGCTAAGGGGCTAACCTCGTTATCTCCAACTTTCCACGAGTTACCTCGTACTATTATTGAGGTTTTGAACAGAGACATGATTGTATTTTTCTTTGTTTTTTCTTTTCTCATCATTTTTTCTTGCACTTCTCGTTCCAATTTATAAAATAAATTCATCCATTCAAGTTCATTTTTTGAGGGATTTAGATCATTTATTGATTCTTTGGCTTTTTGCATTTTTTTGTACAACCCCATATCTTCTTTTAGTGGTTTTAAAAAAGCATCATCGCTTATTTGCTTGGCAATTTTTTCGTGAAGGTAGTTAGGATATGCCTCAACAGTTAATTTTGACAGATTAACTTGAAGATATTGGACTACGTTTGGATAGGGCGATTGGTGTAATGAAAGTAATAAAGGCAAGAATTTATCAATATCAATAAAGCAATAAAAGAATAATGCTTCCAATACTCGTAGCTGTTTCTGTTCTGTATCCAAAGTAAGTAGATTAACCTCATAAATATCGGAACGATTACAAGCAATTAAATGTACTGTCCCAGCTCTCACACATGGAATTTCATAAGAAAGTAAATTTAATAAATGCTGCTCTGTACTATTTCGGTCAACCCTCCAAAAGCGCGATAAAGATTCACTAAAAATTATAGCATCAACCATTTTGTTGTGCTTCCTTAAAGCATAACAAACACTAACAAATAATTCAAAAAAGTAAAAGGGATTTGAAAAGTTACAAAAAAAATCGTTTATTCTACTCAAATATTTATTCGACTTCGTTAAAATTGTTTTACTCAATATTTTATATCTTTCTTTTTCGTAGCCCTCAATAGCTTGCAAATAGAAAAAAATATTTTCCCTTAGTTGTTCATTTTCAATGGAAAACATCTCTTCTAAATAGCTAAAACATTTCTTTCTTATTTCCTTTGGCGTAAATTTGTTTTCAATCAATGAGTTAAAAATGTGTGTAGTAAGAAATAAAAAGTCATTGTTATTTTTGGCTTTTTCTGCCATAATAAAACAATCTGAAATATGTTTTGTATTAGTGTAATTTAATTTACTAAGAGTATAATAGGCAAGTTGCGGGTTTGTTTTTGTTAAATCTTTAATTTTGAGAAAAGTTTGCTCTTTTTCAACTTCGTACAAGCCTTTCAAAATATTTGCTAAAAAATTATTGTCGTCTTCAATATTTTTTTGAAGTATGTGTTCTATCATTTGGTTAGCTAAAATTGGCTTTAATTTTCCAAGTTGAAAACAAAAATCGAATAGGTACATATTAGATTTTTGCACTTTGATAAAAGAGAATAGATTGTAAATTTCCTCAACACTTATTTCAATTTGAAAAATGGTTTGAAGAATGTATCTGCCATAACGATGTATTTTTTTTTCAGGTAGTGATCTTAAAAAGTCAAATATATTGGCAATTTCTTTTGAATGAAACAAATAGAGTATATATTGCTTTAGCGCGTCTATCATTGAAGAGTAAGCATTTGTAATATTACTTTGATGTTCTTTTCTAATAAATTCGTCGAAATCATTAATAAATGCAAATGCGTCTTCAATATTTTGCGGGATTTTTCGGGCTAATTTATTTTCAGCATACTCCAAAAAAACTTCTTGTAAATCAATAGAATTCACATTGATTGACACACGTTTATTATTTACTTTCGAAAGTATATTTTTTTCTATTAGAAGCTTTGCATCTGTAATTTGGGAGATTTCAAATTCTAATTTTCGCGAATCAAAATACAAATCTAAAAGATGAAATATTGGATTATTATTTATCGTGGTTGTACTATTCATTTAATTTATTGAGGATGTGTAATTGAAAACTTTTCTTCAGGTGTTAATTGCTTCGTCGGATCTTCTATAATTTCTAATATGCGTTTTCTGTATAACTTCATTATTCGGTCATACTCCATTTGGATGCGACAAAAATTCTTATCTCCTCTGATTTTTTCCTCATCTTCATCTATTTGTATTGTATATTCTTTAACAATATCCTTAAATTCTTTCTGAAAGTGAGGACTATTAAGCCCAACACAAATATATGAATCATTTTGTTTCGAAATGCCTCCACAGTTGAAGTTTTCCCAGTTAATATCTGCAATAAATGCTCTGAGCCATTCAAAAAGCCATTCGTATTCTGATTCGTCTATTCGCAAAGATGAGATAAGTGCATGATGTAAATAATAAAAAGCTATATTACTATATTGATACCCCTTTTGATATTGCATCAAAGCATTTATTATAGAAAAGCCTTCTTCCATTTTATTTTGTTGATTTTCAATAGTTTTGTTTAATCCATTGTTCATCTGTTTTAATTCATCGGACATTTTTCTTTGCTCGGATATTTCTTTTCTTATTTCTAATGTGTTGACTATTTGAAATCCTATTACAAGTGTTGCTGATACTGCAACGAAAGTAGCAATAATCCCAATATATATGTCATTTGAAAACTCAAAAGGGGTAATACGGAAAAATGTAAAAGACATAGCAATTAATGAAACAAGGAGCGCTACGATAGATAATTTGTTGTTTTTCATATCATTATTTTTTTATGTTGTATTTGGATTTTGGCTTTCTATGATCAAGTAATCTGAGAATAGATTCGTCTTCACCATCAAGAGCATAACCCGATTCTTTGTAAAAAGTTAAACCACAGCCTCCTTCACATTCAATAGGTTTATTTTCTTCGAGAAAAGCAGTAACTTCGCTACAATGCGGACATATTATATGTAAAGAATTACACCATTGGCAATTTCCTGCACGAACAAATTTATATTTATGATTGGGATTACCCTTGCCATATTCATTATGTAATGAGATTTCTTCATAAAAATCTACATAATTACCAAAGTTATCTTTATTCCCACTACAGATATGACATGTATAGAACCCATCATCAATTTCGGAAAAGAAATCTTTTGTATTTAAAATTTGATATATATTTTGTATTGTCTCTTTTTCTATATCGGATTTCAAATATTCTTTTGCATTATATAAAAACTGTTCTAAATTATACATCCAAAAATCTACACTTGAATAATCTTTTATTTCTTTTATTAATTCTTCTCGTGGACTAATTATTCGGCTTCTTGTATCTATATAGCACCAGTCATTATCTTTTTTAACATCATTTGTAATTAAAAGAATTGGTAGTTTTCTATCCTTGGAGAATTCAAGTATTTGTTTCCAAATAATCAAATCTCCAAATATTTGTACTCCTTTCTTATCTTTAATATCTCCATAACCTGGAGGAATTCTGCATTCGTATCTGTGTTTTCCTTCCTTAGTGATTTCAATAATTTCGTCAAAAGAATATTCTCTACCAACATTGAATGATTTTTCTAATGCTTCTAAAAGATCATCAGATTTTTTTACAGTTTTTATTTCTGTTTCCGCTTCATCAATCTGTTTTAAAACATTTGCTTCAAAAGAATTCAATTCTGGCAAAATTTTTTCAATATTATTTTTTAGTTTATTAATCTCATTTTGTTCAATATAAGGATGATTGTCATCTTTGCGCGTATCATTTGATATTTCATCAATTCTTGACAACATTGATTTTATTTTTACAAATTCCTTTATTTTATTTTTGAGAGGAGTGTATTTATCAAATATTGGTTTATCTATAACATCTTCTCTATTTTTTAAGTATTCAAATTCGACATGAGAAGGAATCCATAATCGATTGGGAAGTTTTTCAAATATTTCTGAATAAATTTTTGATCTTGCAACCTTCGGTACGAAATAAATATCTAATAATGCAGAAGAGTCAAATACAATAATGGCTTTATTCCAAAGAGATTCTTCTTTTTCGTTTGTCAATAAATACGGTTTTATACTATCTCTATTCATGTTTTTAAAATTAAATACAACTTCAATATTAATGTTCTCTTTTGTATTCTACACTTCTCTCTTCATTCTCCACAATCATCCTTTTCAACTCTTTATCAATCACTGGCAACAACTCCTCAGCCAAAACAAACATATTCGTAGAAAACAATTCCGGAATACCATTTCCGTCCTCTATATAATTGGTTTTCGCATTTTGAATATTTGCATAAATATCAAAAATCGCTTTTCTTGGATTAACTCCTCCGACTACTTTATCGCCAAGATATTTTTTAAAACATTGACTAATTCTCAGAGGTTCCATGGAAATTTCAAAATCTGTAGGCTGGTCGCTGAACTTGCTATAATACAACCACACTTCAAAACAAGAATTGCTGATAATAAGTGGGATGTCCAGTTTTCGACATTTGGGTTTTATTCTCAACAGGTCGTTATAAAAATGATCAACATCGGAGATAATGAACATTTTATCCGGTTCATTTTCTTGGCTTGTTTTATAATGTGCTTGCTTATGTTTTGCGGTTTCTAATAATCCGTCTGGATTCAACAGTTTTGGGTCGGCAACAAACTCTATTTTTATTCGACTAAAATTATCTTGGTTTAAAATTGCATTAAAGTAGTTTCGCTCTCTCTTTTCGCCTCCTGAAATTATCACAAAGAAAGTTTTGGGTGCCACCACACCTTCTTCTTTTCTGTAATTCTTCCCTGCATCTTTGATTAAGATTACAGGAAAACTTTCCACTTTTTCGGTTTTTACTTGCGGTGGAACAAAAACATTCTTTTTAGGTTCGGATTTCTCGTAACTTCTCATACGTCCATACTAATTTCTTCTATTACAGGTACACCGCCATAACGTCCATCTAAATATCCGTTTTCAATATTCAAAGTGTTATGCAATTTAAAATCATTCAAAGAATACATTCGTGTATTTCCGTCTAACTTTTCAGTAAGCCAAATTTCATCCGGACGTAACAATTCTTGTTGGTTTAATAAGTTTGTTGTATGAGTTGTAAATATCAACTGTCCATCTGATTTATTATTAGCATAAAACTTCAGTAATTCAAACATCAAATTGGGATGAATGCTATTGTCAATTTCATCTACAAAAATTGTTTTTTGTTCAAACATTGCACCATACAAGGCAGGTATTAAAGTTAATATCCTTACGGTACCATCAGATTGGGCAGATATTTTCATCTCTTTATGGAAATCTGATTGCCCTGTTTGGTCAAACATAAATTCTTGAACAATTCTACTCCCCTTTTGAAGCGAAATATTAAAAGTATTTCTGTCGTTCACCATTTGAGAGATGTTAACATTTTCTTGTTGCTGATTGTTCTCTATCAATTGCTTTAAATTTTCTGCATTTTTTTCATTGCCAATCCATTTATCAAATGAAGTGTTCTTGATTTTTAAAGAATTGATACCAATTCCTATTTTTTCAAAAATGGTATTGGTAAAATTCAATAATTTAGAATCGTTTGACATTAAATCAATAAGTGTTGGAATTGTACTTTTAATAGATACAAATACCAATTTATTCATAAACCAGTCAAAAGCATTATTTACATCATCATTGATAATAATAGGGAAACGCTTATTTAATGGCAATAAAGATACGCAAGGATTTTGTTGCAACAGCACTTCTACAGCGCTATTGTTTTGTAAATAATCTGATTTGATGCTGGTTCCTTTGCGCTCAAATATCAAGTTATCTTCACTTTTATTTAACCCCGATATAGATAATTTCTCATAAATTTCTTTTTTGCTTATATCTACGTTATAAAGGTAGTATTTGTTTTTACGAAAGAATTCTATCTCAATAGAAATTGTTTGTGATTTTTCTTTTGTGAGTTGAAAGATATAATCATCTAAATCAATTGTTTCTAAAAAGTTTTCGAGTGTAACAAATTCACGTAAAAATGCAACTGCTTTAATAAAGTTGGATTTTCCGGAACCGTTGGCGCCATAGATAGCAGCTTGCTTCAATAGCGGCACGTCCATATCATTATATATATGATGCGAAAATTTTTCACGTTTGATATTGGGAAACATATCAAACACTGTTTCTTCATAAAATGAAAGAAAGTTTTTTATTTTGAATCTTAACAACATAGTTGTATTTTTTGGTTATTATTTTCTGCGGCAAAAATAATAAAAATTTATAATCCGTGAAAAATTCACGTTGTTTTTTTGGTTAATAAAACAATAAAAAGAGGTAAATTTATTTTAAGAAGAGGCAACCAGTTTACCTTGCATCTGCGTATCTTTTTTATATTTAGGTGATATCGTATGGATATAGCAATAGAATTTATTTTAAATGTTGCCGTAAAATTGTTTTGTTACTTTTTTTAACCTTGGTAAGGTCTTGCGATTTACCAACAATTATTTCTGATAGATTGGAATTCGAGCTACAATTTAATAAATCAAAATTTGATTCCTTATTTACTTCCAATGATGTCAATTGATTAAAAGAACAATTTAGTCTTTTCATCTTTTTATTATTCTTTAGGGATAACGAATTCAGTTTATTAAATGAGCAATTAAGTTCTATTAAATTTATGTTAGTCGAGATGTCTAGTTTTGAGATAGAATTATTTTGACATTCAATTATTCTCAATGATGTACAGTTAGAAACATCAATATTACTAATTTGATTTAAATCACATTTTAAAATATCCAATTCAATATTATTGGCAATAGCAAGCTCGCCTGTCAATTTATTTTTTGCACAATTCAAATTTTTTATTTTTTTATTATTTTTCAGACATAAGTTTGTTAGTTGATTTTGTGAGCAATCTAAAATAGTTAAATCAAGGCAATTTGAGATGTCCAATTTTTCAATAGCATTTCTATTACATTTTAATTCTCTTAGTAAAGTATTTTTACTTAAATCCAGCTTTTTTAATTGATTTCGAGTACACACCAATCGCTCTAAATTAATAAAATATTCTATACCCTCTAAAGACGATATATTTTGCCTTGTAATGTCAAGATTTTTAATCAACTCCGCTTCGTATTGCGATATTTTACCATCACCGTCTTCATCACGGTGTTTTAGCAAGAATAATCTAAAGTTATTGTCTTTAATGTGCTCACATATAAATGTATTTTCTTTGCCTTTTCTATTAATATCATCTTCGGCACGCTGTCTATTTCTATTATCACGTTGTTCATTTCTACCATCAAGATATCTATAAAGACTATCAATTTCTTGTTTCAATCTATAAGATTCAGTAATAGCATTATCATACCCATCAGCTTTTTTTTTCATTTGTGAATAATCACTTGTTTTTATAAGAGTGAGATTCTTAATCTCTTCCATACATGTTTTTAATCCTTCTAAGCCGGCTACTTTACAATCATTATGAAACTCAATTGCATGTAAGTAACATTTCATGGCTTCGGAGTAATTTTTTTTTCTAAGATTTTCATTACCATCATTGATTAATTTATCACATAATGACGTTTGTGCTAATAAAAAATTAACAGAAAAAAACCATAAAAATACTAATAAAAAATGTTTCATTTTTTTATCTAATTAATTTTTTTATACTGTCTCTAAATTGTATTATTATTGAATTTGTATCTTGTAATAGTAATGCCGAATCGCAGAATTGAATTACATGAATATAATAAGTTGTGTCCCTTTGTTCGGCAGCAAAGTTAGCTAAAGCAATAGCTTTATTAAAAAAATATTCTACTTGTTTATTTGTCTCCTCTTTAATTAAAGAATCAATTTGTGTTTTTAAAATCTGCAACTCCTCATCTTTTGGTTTTAAGTCTACACATTTTTTATACCAACTACTAGCAGTATTAATATCTTTATTTTGAATATATTCCTTTGTTTTTGCTTTAAATTCATTAAAGTCTTCCTCTTTTTTACGCTGTAAATAAATTATGCCACCAACGATAATTGCTAGCAATATGGCAATAACAATAGCCGAATATTGTATTCGTTTTTTTCGCCGTCTACGTTTTTCTGCAATGAAATCACGAGTTACAAGTATTTGCTGATATTTGCGAATTGCAGCGCTTATCATATCGTTACCGTCAAACAGTGGAAGTTCTTTTGTGGCAAAGTTACCCTGTTCAAAATATTCGTCTGTTTTCGCAAAACTACTATTTATTGTATTGATATTTTGCTGAATAATATGACGAAAGCTATCAATTTCTACTTGTAGGAGATACAGTTTCTCGTAACTATGTATTATTTTTCCATTCTCAGTATAATGAAATAATTTTTGGTTATATGTTGCTTCGTTAGCTACTGTTTCTTCAAAAAGTTTAAATATTTTTTCTGTATTATTACAATATACTCCGTTAAAAACTAAGCTAATACCAATAAGCCCCTCTTTCTCTTCAGTTTCTTGGATATAAGTATAATATGTTAATTGCAGACTACGGTAAATTGTTAAACTTGCATCTCCTTTGTGATTCTTTACAAAACCTTTGAACAATTCACTATTTTGATCGAAAGGAAATTGATCGTATTCGTTATCTTGTGATTTGAAAATATAAAAATCGAAGTTCATATTGTTACGTTAATAAAAAATCATTTATTATCTTTTGATCCGCTAATAATCCAAACAAGCATAGAAAGAAGAAACAAGTAAAAAAAGAAAATAGTGCAAACAATAATATAACAGGCAAACCAAGGTAAATCTTTGAAGAATACAATATCAAATCGACTACAGCCATGATTCGTACTTTGAAAGGTGAGTGTAGTGGCCGGATAGTTATTAACAACTCGACCTGAAAAAGAAAGTTTTAATGGATTATTGGGACTTATTTGTACCTCATCCGATGGAAATACAGGTATAGTACATTTTTCAAAAATAGAAAATTGATGACGATAATTTGAATTCTGACGATTACTGCTCAATGAAATCCTGGCAGTTACATCGTTTTTTATATCGCCAAAAGTGATATTTGTTGTTAAATTGTTTTTTGGATAAGAATGTTCATAGTAAATTGGAATTATTTCTTTAGAAAGTATATCCATGAAATCATATTCTGTATTCTCTATCTCAACAAAATGAGCCTTTGAATCGTTATTATGAGCTAACTCTTTAAAAATTGAATAAACAGATATTTCCCTGTCCGATATTATTGAAGCATTTTTTTGAGAAGAGTTTGAAAAAAAATAATTTGAAAAATTCTGTTTGCAATAAAATAAATATATTGATTTTTTTATTTCCTTTATGATATTTTCTTTGTCTTTTTTGGTTAATGGTTTTCCAATATCATGTAGATAATCCGAAAAAAACAAAAAAGAATATTTTGGCGCTTGCGAGCGCTCGTGGAGGTTCTTAGTGTCAAATTTTTCAGAGAGCTTTTGTAGTAATTTCACAAAGTCGGTTTTGTCATTCCCTATATATTTTTTGTTACTTTCTACGGTATTTATAAAATGAATAACTGTCCTACAATCAACATTTTTTTTAAATTCAACATCATCTGCAAAACAGGCAATATGAATTTTATTTTGATATAACTCTTCCTCTTCCGCAATGATATTCAGGATTTTCAACTTATAAACATCGTATTCAGTATATTGCCTATTATTGTTTTTTAGAAAAAACAGTAAAGTATCTTCTATGTTTAAAATTCTCCCTCTTAGATTTTTACATACATCCTTGAATAATTCTCTCGCTTCGTCTTGGTTCTCGTATCTTTTTTTTGTTGAACCAGAAACGTCTAAAACGAATACCAAATAAGGAATAGAATCCCATTGAGCAACACTGTTGGAAATATCAAATGTATCGTCTTTTTTAAAACTCCTTTCTATGATTTTTTTATAACTACCATCTGATTGAGAAAAAACACTATTGTCTAATGTTAATGTTAGACCTAAAATGGAAACTATAAACGAAAATAGAGCTAAAAGTATTTCATTTTTTCCTTTTGTGAATTTTTCAAAAAACATAAAATAAAAACCGATAACGGTAGGGATTATTAATAGCAATGCATGAGGCAATGTACAATTTTCTGCTTTAAAAAGAAAAATGAGCCTACCTAAAGGCAATCCAAAAAATAATCCACAAATTAAATAATAGAGCCATTTGTGTTTTCGTTTAAAATTTTTTATTCTTTTTTCAAATGACTGTTTTACAGGGCGTTCTATCAGCGCAGGTTCTATGATAACATAATTGTATCTCTTTATATTTTCAACAATATAATCATCCGATTCATCTTGCAAAGATATATATTGTGGTTTCCCGTCTCCTTGCATAAATGAAGATGGGTCAAGTAGCGGAAAACTATTTCCAAAGGTAGTATCTATTTCTTGTTTAAAGAAATTATTCAAATCATCAATTTCTACTTTGTTCCTAGAGAAGTCAGTAGAAACAAAATTGGCTTTTCCATTTAAATCAACCTCCAATATTTTCTTTCTATCCACCAACTTTTCTTTAATTGTTTTTTCAAAGAAATCCAAAAAAGATTTATTTGCCGTGCAATAAGTCCCATTAAAAATTAAACCAATACCAAAATAGTCACCATGGTTAGATATTTTTTTAACATAAACATAATAAACAGATGATTCGCTTCTATACACTATCATTTGAGATTCACTCTGGCAATTTTCAGCTAGTCTCTCTAAAAGCTTAATTTTACTATCTCTATTCTGAAGATGCAAGGAGTTTTTGTCGTTTTTCCCAAATATATAAAACTCGAAGTTCATGTTTATTGCCTATTAATTATATGTTTTCAATTCCTTTAAAAACCCTGCAGGAGATTGTATCAACCACCGAAATCCGTAGTAAATTCCCGCAGCATCAGCTATATCCATCGTAAAGGTAGTGCAATCATTTTGCATAAGTTCATAGGCAGGCGGACTGTTTTGCCATTGCCAATATTTATACTGAGCCTTTCGCAGAGATGTTTCATTAACATTTATGCTAACTTGGTATCTTGCACATCGTACTTTATCTGTATGATCAGTAACAATGCCACCATAACCAACAGTTCCTATTTCTGGAATATCAACAAATGCGTGCCCAAAATCGCTTTTACCACCAATGCAATTATCACTTCCTGATCCCCAAGCATAAAACGTAATTGTATAGTATTTGTCAGTTACAGGTTTCGTTTTCAAAAAACTCCATAAACTTTGTTGGGAGTTGTAAGCATACGAAGGGGCAGTAAGAACAAACGGCGTAAGTTTTGCTTGCTTGTAGGTTGGGTCTTTGCGTTTTTCTGCCGCACAATAAGCCCATATACGTATTGTTTTTGTTTGGTAAGGAGATAGTGATATTGCTGTTGGTTCGTTAACAACGATATTTTGTACATTTGGTGCTGACACCTCTAACATTTGCCCTTGTGGAATGGTTACCGCAATATCATCTCCTATTCTATTGCGAACAACAACATCAATGTAAAAAGGCACTTCTTCCGGTTGACGAAAGATTTTAGTTTGAATTGTTCCAACTGATACCTCAATTTCACCGTTAACTATTCTAGAAATAATATTGGAAGATCCTGTTATTACATTTATTTTTTTTAAATGCAATCCACTAGGAGGACGAAACATAATTGTAGTAGGCTCATAAAAAGAAGAATGAAATTTGTCATCTTGGTCAGCTGACATTTCAGCGCATAGCTTTACGCCGCCAAAACCAAATCTTTCTTCCCAATCCAATAAATCGGTATATATTGCCCTGCCAGCCTCCGCAAGCGATACACCGGGCGAAATATCTACAGCCGTAGGGCGAGCAAAACCTTTTTTGTTTCGTACTTCTTTGTTTTCCGAATCGAAATAACCATTACCATCATCGTGGTTACAATCGTAACCATTACCATCGTTATCGTCACTATCTTCGTTCTCAAAATAGTCATACCAACTTGTTTCATTTTTATTTGATGAACATCCGCTACAACCAGAAAAAATAAAAAGAGTAAAAATGATACTTGTTAAATTTATTATTCTATGCATTTTCTTTATTTAATAAATTTTACCACTTGATTTTCTCTATCTATTGACGTTTCGCGGAACTGTTTCATTACTGACTGCCCTAACAATAACGGTGCTAATTGATTTTCAACAACTAATGCTTCTACGTTATGCAAAATGATTTTATCACCAATTTCAACAGTACGGAGGTTGATGTGTAAGCCTACGGATATATTGCCATCGGCGGTTTGGTAGTGCGTCTCACCTATAATATCGTCATCTAAAAGAGTGCCTTTGGTGTACAGATATTCTGCTTCTGCAAGTGTAATACAGGTAGATGATGCGCCGGTGTCAAAAATCATATCAAGCCCCATTCCGTTTATTTTTACGGGGATAGTAACAATGTTGCCGTACATTTCGGTATAAGGGATTTTTATACTATTCCTCTCAAGTTCGCGCTGTGATACACTTTTATCTTCATATACTAATTCTTTCTCATCATCATACATTGAATACCAATGAGGTGTGCTGTTTTGATTAGAAGAGTTGTTGCAACCTAACAAAAACAATGAAAAGCAAATAATGTATAAGGCATTTTTCATAGGTAATATCTATTTTATAAAACGGTAATATTAAGATATCTTTCTGTTATAACTTTTCCATTAGCATTTTTAATTTGCAGTCCACAACGTCCTGAACCTAAAATTGTCATCTTGGAGTTCAAAACATTTTTTTTGTCTATTCTTATAATAGTAGTATTGGTAACATCCCAACTATAGCTAGTCTTATAACCTTCTCCCATAGAGATATCGAATATAGCTCCTTTACATGTAGTTATATCATTGCCTTTTATTTCCTCTATTTTATTAAGCGTTCTGATTATTATCTTAACATTTGAAGAAGATATGGATGAGGGTGAACTTATTCCAGGTGCTTTATAACTTTCAGACTTACTCAAAACCTCCATTGCTTTAGCATTATTAGGATTAAGGGATAGAATAACCTCTGCGTATTCCCTTCTTCTTTTCATTCCCTTGGCAGAATCAATTTCTCGTTCATAATATGTAATGGTTCGTTTTTTAAGCTCTTCAATATTCGCCTCCGCATCTGCATAACCAAACTGCTTAGCTTTTTCTAATGCTTCAATAGCGGAATTATAACAATCTATTTTTTTCTTTGTGCCTATAGGATCAAAACTATTGGATTCACTTTGAGCTAATTGTTTGTAATAATCAATTGCTTTATTGTTCAATTGTGTAATTTTATTTTCCGCAATTCCCCATTCTAAAGTATTTGCTTCTTGATATTTTGTTAATGCTTCATTGAATTTTGGGGGTTTGAGGTTAATTAAACTATCAGCTTCATTTAGCAATACTTGAATTCTCAGATAAGTTGGTGATTCATCAGGTAGTGAAGATATTTTCGTAGGATAAAAGAACCACAATAAACCTCCAATAATAAGCATAGTAACGAATGAGGCAATATGTTTTGATTTAATTTTATTCCACCAAAGATGTATATTGACGTTTTTATCACAGTCAGTACTAATATTAGTATCAACACTACTTGCTTGAGGACTTCGTGTTACTCTACTTACTGGTTCAGTATTTATATCTGTCGGGGCAAATGTTCTAATCAAATCTCCAAAAATTGATAGCGCTTCTTGCTTTTTTGTAAGAATATCCTTTTGCACATTAAATTCATTTAAAAATCCTTTTAACTGAGGATGTTCTGGGTTGTTTTGCAAAAAATGTTGTATTTGTTTTTGTGCGTTGCTAATCTCACTAAAAAACTTTCCAACTTTATCGTTCAATTCTCTATAAAATAGCTTGACTTCTTGCTCTTTTCTTGCTTGCTCACTTCCTTGTAGAGCATTTCGTACAGTAATTTGATTTTGAAGTTTATCACTTTCTGATCGTAAGACTTCGATCTCTTGTTTAATTTTATAAAGCAGATTGCCAAATACTTGCAATTGTTCAGAGGCAACAGCTGTATTACTTGCTTTGGTTGTATATTCAGACGATAAGGAAAACATCGGGAACTCTCTCGAAGTTTGCAAAATGGTATTATTCCCTTCCTGCGGATTCAATTTGCAAACCTTATTTTCATTTACATTCAGTTTAAACGAGGTATCCAATTTATAGAGATCGTTGGCAAATACATTAATAATGTTTTTTCGAATAATATTTTCCACACGTTTAATTTCATCAGCAGCTTCTTTTAATGTACGTACAGCAAACATTGTTTGAGCATTTAACGGTTTCAATAAAATTCCTTGCTGTAAAATGACTTTATTATAAACTCCTTCGAAAAGTTCATAAAGATTTACAATGTCCGTACAATATGTTTCATTAAATACAATAGATATACCAAAGAAAGCCCTCGCTCTACTTTGATAATCAACCAAATTGTAGCGAAGATAGGAATAGACTACCAAACCATTAGGGCAACGATGGACAGTAAGTTTTGAGTTTTCCTTACTACCGTCGTAAAAAGATTGATAATAAGTAGCTTTTTCAAATACTTCTGGATATAAATCAAAACCATAGGGCGTCCCAAAAAAATAAATGTCGAAATCCATTTTGATAGAATCTTTTTGAATTTATTTTTTCGTATTAATTATAATCATCGCGCAACTTTTGGTATGACTCAAATAAATTTCGATAATATTCTTTTTGAAATTCAGATAATAAAAAATAAAGCTTACATTTTGTGTCTGTAGCATAAGATATGATTAAGTCATTTAATTGTCCAATTTTGTCAATATTTTGTATAATTTTATCCTTCTCTTTGGCTCTCATATCATTCGTAACGAACAGCAAAGATTCCATATCATGTATTGCTTTTATTAATTGATATAAATCTTTGTTTCGTGAGTGAATTTCATCTTCTTTAAAGATTTTAAAATTTTTAAAAATGCCATCATCTATCTCTCCAACCCTATTTAAAAAAATGTCCACTTCCGGGTTAAATTTCACTATTGGTTCTTTTGGTAGATCGGGCTCCTGTTCATCATTACTAAGAAGTGACGAAAGTTTAACAATTGAGTCATTCACAATGGACACTTCATAATATTTTTTAAGTAAATTTGATACATCTTCAATTGTCATTTTTTTTGTATCATATTCTATCGAAATGATTTGTTGTTCAGCATTAAAGGTAAAACTTTCAATCTTCTTTCTTTTTATTTTTAACTGTTCTGCAAGTACTTTGTTATCAGGGTTTATTTTGAAAACCACTTTCGCGGTTTGAGCATTTATATTTGCAATGCCAATAATAAAGCATGTTATTAAAACGAATGTTATTTTTTGCATAAGTAACTATTATTTGTTTTTGTAAAAAAAATTATAATGTTGTAATATGAAGTTTCCTTTCTCCAACTACATTTCCGTTAGCATCTTTAATTTGTAATACACAAGATCCTTCTTTTAGAATTGTCATCTTAGCGTTTTCTTGACGAGGTTTATCAATTTTGATAATAGTGAAATCACTAACAAACCAACTATCAGTGTTAAGAAAGCCTTCTCCCATAAAAATATCGAATTTTGCTCCCTTATTTGCAGTTATATTATCACTCTTGGGGTCAGATTTACTCTTGTCTTGATCAGAATAGATAGTTATAGCTACTGATCTCGTCTCTTTTGAGGGACTTGTTCCTGTATTCCCTCCTGCTACTGCTCCATCAGGAGGTTTCGGTGGATTTTTTACTGCCAATGCTGCAGCATGCCTAGGATTAAGAGATAAAATAATATCGGCATAGGTTTCCTTTTTATTATTATTTTTCCTCATCTCTTGTTCATAATATGCAATGGTTTGTTTTTTGTACCCTTCGATATCCGTGTCTGCGTTTACATAACCAAACTGCTTAGCTCTTTTCAATTCTTCAATAGCAAGATTATAATGATCTATTTTTCTTTTTGTTCCTTTGGGGTTAAAACTGTCGAATTCGGTTTTAGCTAATTGTTTGTAATAATTAATTGCCTTATTGTTTAGTTGAACAATTTTATCATCGGCAACTTTTGATTTTAGGATATTTGCTTCCTGATATTTTGTTAATGCTTCATTGAATTGGGGAGGATTGAGATTAATTAAGTCATCGCCTTCATTTAACAGTTCTTGAACTTTTGAATCAATTGTTACTACAGGAGGGGTTGGTTTTGGGTCTGGCTTCGGTTTTTCCTTAGGATATAAGAACCACATTAAGCCCACCAAAATAAATATAGTAATTATCCCTGCAACATGTTTCAGTTTTATCTTTTTCCACCATGGAGTTGGGTTATTTCCACCGATGCCGGTATTTTCAGTTTCAGTATTTATAGTTCCTACATTTCCCTGATTAGGATTTTTATCTGCCAAATCAAAGGTTCTAACTAAATCTTCAAAAATTGATAATGCTTCTTGTTGCGTTAGTAAGACAGTTTTTTGTTCATTGATTTGATGTAAAAGGCTAATCAAACTAACATGCTCGGGTTGATTATGTAAATGTTGTTGGATTTTTGATTGTGTATCATTGCATTTCTTAGAAAGATTTCGGATATCTTCATTCAAACTATTGTACAGCCGTACAATTTCCTGTTCTTTTTTATTGCGTCCCTGGCCTTGCAAAGCATTGAGAGCAGTGATATGATACTGAATTTTTGGCAATTCAAGTTGTAATGCAGTAACTTTCTGTTTTATATCTATAAATAATTTACGAAGTTCCTGTAGCTGTTCTGATGTTATTGCTGTGCTAACTACTCTGGTTGCATATTCATGAGATAAGGAAAACATTGGAAACTCTTTCGAAACTTGTAAAATAATGTCATTTCCTTCCTGTGGGTTCAATTTACAAACCTTACCCTCATTTACATTTAGTTTAAATGTATTATCTAAGTCTCCATAATCATTAACGAAGACGTTAAGGAGATTTCTATGTAACATGCCGATAAAGCGCTTGATTTCGCTTGCTGCATCTTTGAAAGCAGGAACTCTAAACATTGTTTGACCATTTGCTGACTTCAATAAAATACCTTGTTGTAGAATGTTTTTATAAATCCCATCAAATAGCTCATAAAAACTTGTCACATCAGCACAGTATTTTCCATTAAATACAGCAGAGATTCCCAAAAAAGCACCGGGTCTTCCATCGCTATCAATTAAATTGTAACGAAGATAAGAATAGATGATTTGACCGTGGGGCAAACGATGTACAGTAAGTTTAGAGTTTTTTTTACTGCCATCATAATAACTATTCTGAAAATAAGAAACTTTGTCAGGGCTACCACCATATAAGTCAAAACCTTTAGGTGTACCATAGACATAAAATTGTATATCCATAAAATTGTCTTTTTATGATTTATTAAAACCAACTACCTTTTACGGTTTTGTAAATATTTCTCCACAATTCTGCAGGAAACTTATCGTTGCCGGGTGAATAGGTTTGTGGTTTACCTTCGGTAAAGTGTCCAGCCGAGAAAACAACAAATTTCATATCGTATGGAGTAAATAATTTTTTCAATCCCGATGTTTCATGTCCCATAAAAATGGCGGGGTATTGTTGTTTTATATCTCGATAAAAATGTCTTTTGTCGGGGCTACCTTTGTAATAATAAGAAGGTTTTCTATCCGCCTTATGACACATTAAAATAACCTTATCGCTTGAGTTGATAATATTTCTCATTTCTTTTACCTTTTCTGCATATTTCAAGCGAGTAGCGTTATCTTTCCAGTCTAATTCTGTTATAAACAGCCAAGTTTTAGGATTATCGTTTTGAACAATTTGCATAATATATGGAGGAAATGTATTTTCCTTCTCAGGATCAAAATAATGTTCTCCTGGTGCTTCAAGAATTTGACAAATAGGATCACCATATTTATTGCTGACTTTCACAAGCATAAAACTCAATGCCGCAGTTCCTTCTGGTGCTGTACTGCTGAAAATATTGCTATTAAAAGAATCACACATCTCTTGATAATGCATTGAATTGCTTGGACGGAATGTACGAATTGGATCTACGATAAAACCTTTTCCTTTTAAGTAACGTGATAGGCGAACTAAAGTCATTGTCTTACCTGAAGTTTTGGCGCCAAACATAATGATAATAGGTGCTGAGTCCGTAATTTCCACAATAACTCTAGATGGATCTTCTTTTTCTTCTACGGTCAATGCAGCATTGTCGTTAAAATCAGTGTTCATAGGAGCATTTGGCGGTGGTGGAGAAAATGGTGGCTCATTGTTAGGCACAGGATTAATTATTGGTGTCGGATTGATATTTGCATCATCCGAACCGAAATCAAATACTTTTTTTTCTGACATAATGTTTTATTTTTTAATTGTTAATACGATTAAATTTCTTTTCTAAAAGCGATACTGAAGAAAATAAAGCCGGCAATATCTATGAGTGCAGCGAGCATTACCCAAAATGCAAAACCTCTTCCATCAAAGTTGTTGGTAGTAAGGAAGTCTTTCCAAACATCTATTACACTTAACATTCTTCTCGTTTTAGGCAATTTAAATTCTGTTTGCAGTTGGTTTCTTCCTTTTTCATCATTTTTATCTACTAGATAATCAGATAAATCAGAAATGATTGAAAAAGAATTTACTAAAACATCTACTGTGGCTTGTGTAGGTTCTTTATGGCTATTAGGATGTTCTTGTATATACTGTTGAATTGCTTTAATTGCATTTATATTTTTTGTAATATTTTTTTCTTTCAATTTTTTATCAACAGCGGCAATTCTTTCTTTATAAACTAAACATTTTTCCTCTAAAAAATTATCTTTTTGATTTTGTAAATTGTCCACACAATTTCTTCTACCTTGTTCTGTATTGACAAATTTTGGTTCTTGAAATTTTACTCCATCCCCTAAAATAGCTTGCAAATCAAGTAAGGCTCTTTTGGCTCTATCACCAAATCCAATATTGTTTTTATCCATAACTTCCTCTTGTACTTTCGTAAAAGCATTATTTACCTTGTTTCTGAAAAGCATTTCCTCTTGCTTTATCATTTCTATTGCTTTATTGCCATTTTGTAAAAGTTCCAATTTACCTTTTGTTCTTTCCAACTCATCTATTAATATTGGAGTAATTTCTGAACGATAAAAAAACGTGTGTGTACTCGTTGGCAAACTAAAGCATAACCAAAAAGCTAATAATAGAATAATACCGCCTATCAGTTTCCAACCTCGGTTATCTACTCTGATTCTTTGGTTAAAACTATCCACAATTAATTTCGTGCCAATAGCTGCTACTACAAAAAAGATAATAGCCGCCGACCAAAATATTACAATTGGCCATCGTGGTAACAATAAATGCAATGACTCAACTGTTGCCCAACAACTGATGCCCATTAACAATAGAAATGCGATAAACGCAAAAATTTTAAAAAATCTGTTCTGGTTCATAAATTTTATTTTTTAGGTTTTACATATATATTAGTTTATCTAATATTTTCTATTCGCCGACGTAAAAATGCAAACTGACTTTATTCCCTCCGGCAAGTCTCCTTTCCCGAGTCCAATAAAGTCAGTTCGCGTGTATCGTGTTGTTCACTAACTTATTCTTGGAGTAATCGGCTGCTCTTTTCGAGCAAAAATGGAAATTTGAGTATCCGGAATATAGTTGAACACTATTTAAAATGTCTTAAAAATTAAGGTTTCCCATCTGTTTCGTCAAGTTTCTACCATAGGCTTTTTTATGCAATAATTTGGCGCAAAAATATAATATTTTTAATATTAGGGAAATCATACCTTTAATCAAGAGAAAAGCGCGAACCAATCTTATCGACACTCAGGTTTTCCACGACCTCTACTCCGAATAAGTTTAGCCCACGCAGTTCGCGTGAGCATTCGCTAACTTATACTAGGAGTAGCTACCTAATTAAAGGTAATAATGTGGAAAAAATGAGTGTCAGAATAATAGCAGAATGCTATTAAATAATTACCCGCAAAAGTAGAAAATATTTAATTTTAAACTATCTTGGAAGAATATATAAATGTATTCGCTTCATTTTCAGTAGCTATAATAAAAAAACAATTCTCGCTTTAGCAGGAATTGTATCGAAACTGTTTCAAAAAATGGTGAAAAGATTTTGTGTTCACAAAATGGATGTGAGTAGCACACCGGAAGCGCCCAGCGCCCCTTTTCGGTATTTTTTACCGATTGCCGACGCCGTACGCGTCGGCGCGCCGAAAATTAGCGAAACAGACAAGAAAAAAGCGGATTTAAATTAATCCGCTCTCTGCAAGTGAAAAGTAATCGTAAGAAGTTAATATTATACTGTCAATCAGTTTAATATCTAACAACTTCGCGGCGTGTTTTATCCTTTCCGATACTGCAACATCTTCCGGTGATGGATGTGAGCTTCCCGACGGATGGCAATGCGCAACTATTAGATTTGTAGCGTTTTGCAATAATGCACTTTGCAAAATCTGACGGATATTAACAAGGCAATATGTTGTTGTGCCTTCTGCAACTTTGCCAACAGATAAAACCCTGTTGTTTTGATTTAGGTAAATGGCGTAAAAAACTTCTTTATAATCAATGTTTTTCTGCATATCCTCAACGTTTCGCATGATATTAACAACATCGGTGCTTTGCTCTACTCTTGGGCGTTGTAGTAAATCGGGATGGTTTTTGTAGGTTATTTCAACTTCTCTGACCTGTAGTAAATTTGGTGTACTCATGAGTTTAAAATTAGTTAGTGTAGTTTGTTATTAGTTATTAGGTTTGTAAAGTCTATAAATAAAATTCGTTTCCATTCATTTCTAAACTGTTTTTCCGATAGCCAAAAATGGTTATTACCAAATCCGTATCTAATCCCTTTTTCCTCCAAGTGCTTAAAAGAGCCAAACTCTTCTAAAATACGGAGTTCGCTTCTCAGCTCATTTTCGTTTTGTGCCATTGTGCAAATCATTAAAAAGTGGTTTAACTCCAATAAATTGTTTTCGCTAAAGATGCTATTTTCTATTATTACGTTCATTTTTCCCTCAATTTTTTAGTGTATTTTTTCAAGTAGTTAAATTTATGGTTTTCAGCTTTTTAATCTCGTTTTTTTGGCAAAAAAACGAGATTAATTAACAAGTTAGCCGCCTCTCGCCCTACCCAAAAAGTTTATAACCAACGAAATTTTTTAAGGAAATATGAATTAAGGGTAGGGTTTGAAACGGCAAACAATGTTATAAAATGCCATGTAATTAAAGTGCGTTATCTAAAATTATGCCTCTCTCGAAACGTTGAAACGTTAAAGGGCTTGTTTGTAAATATGTTACGGTCTTTTTTGCGGCTTCCTGTATGATTGCCGCAAACTGTGCGCCTGTGTAGGTTCTGCCGATTTCTAATAAGTGGCTATACTGTTTACAAATTTTATACACTAACATGCTGCCTCCTTTCTTTCTATGGGTCTAACTTGCAAGTTGCTAAAAACATAACAAATCGGGTAACGCTCGTGTTCTTCTTCGGTGGCTGTGTAGTTTTCGCCCTTGTTTTTGGCTTCTTCTTCCTTTTGCTTGCCGATGGGTTGCCCCCATATTGGGAACGCTTTTTCACCTTTTTTAACGGTTGCGCCTTGTTGTTTCCATTCGTTAAACTTTTTAAAGTCCGTTATTCCCTCTGTTTTGAAAACAAAGTTTAAGAGGAAAAAGTTTAGCGGTCGCGTTTTATAATAAACTGCGGCGGCTTCGCTTGGGGCTTCATCAATAAGGCGTTGTTGTATTTTTCGCGCTGCTTGGCTTGCTTTTAAAAGGCGGTTAAATTGCGCTTGGCGGTTAGTAATTTCTTTTTTCTCTGCTGTTTCGGGATTAGTTCCTAAATTTTCTGCTGCTTCTAATTCTAAGTTTTTCATATTTTCGCGTGATTTTAGTTGTTAATACGATTAAGATTTTAAAAGGCGGAGATAATTTTCGAGGTTAGCCCCCGCCTTTGTTTTTATTTGTTAGTGTTTTAAGATTTAAGCGGTTAAAAGTTGTGTTTCAAGTTCTGTTTTTTTCTGTTTCATTTCGGAATATAACAGATTGCAAAACTTATTAATTAAGTCGGTGTTTGAAATTGTGAACGTATCAATAAAACTTGTGCGGTCGTAATGGTCGGTGTTTAATACTTTAAAAACGATTTTTCCGCTTTGCGTTTCAAACTCATTTTCGTTTGTCAGTTGGTCAATGTAGAGTTGCAAACTGCCCATGCTGTTAATAAACGTTTCCCTGTGTCGTGCCAATCTCTTTTTATAATTCAGTCGGGCAAGTTCAACATCAAGGCGTTGTTGCAGTTCTTCAATCGTTTCCGCTTTTTGGGCTTCCGTTTTCGGGGCTTCTGCTTCGGCGGTTGGTGTGTCCGTTTCGGGTGTTGGGATTAGTTCGCCGTTTTCGGTGGTTTCCGTTGCTGTGGCGTTAATTACTTGGTTTTCTGTTCCGTTTGCATTTTCAACGTTTTGCGCTGTTTGAGCGGCTTTTTTTAGTTCTTTTTTCATTTTAATAAGGTTTAAAAGGTTAATAATATGGGACGTGCGCCCTTTTTGTTGCTTGTTTTTAGTTTTTAGGTACATTGTAAAATTGTGCCGTTCTTCTTTTGCTGTCTGTTCGCCATGATTTCAAAGGACTGAAAACGTGATATTTGCCGTTTTCCCATTTTTCGCCTCGCCTTCGCCTCTTTCCGTTTTGTGGGGGTGTTTTTGTTTCCCCCTCGCTTCTGTATCAAAGATACATTTTTAATTTTACGCTCAG
>Ga0209737_10000121_pt1 | contig 70688 bp, 88 predicted proteins | sample TergutCu122P3_FD_187284 | JGI IMG/M metagenome (GOLD analysis project Ga0209737, IMG submission 187284) | Cubitermes ugandensis P3 segment gut microbial communities from Kakamega Forest, Kenya - Cu122 P3 (SPAdes) (version 2) | ecosystem: Host-associated > Arthropoda: Insects > Digestive system... | reverse complement strand
ATCGTACCATTAGCAACTCCCAGCAATCCGCCAAAGCCTTCACTGCCAACTCCCGTTACATCTCCGGTAGCGTAGCAGTTGAAAATAGTACCATAAACGGCTCCCGCCAATCCGCCGGCAGAATGGTATCCATTTACATTTCCGGTAGCGTAGCAGTTGAAAATAGTACCACCTATCCATCCTGCTAATCCGCCGACATTATATTTTCCATTTGCATATCCGGTAGCGTAGCAGTTGGAAATGGTAGCGTTTTCAGTCAATCCCACCAATCCGCCGACAGATTCATATCCTTTAATTCCTGCTGCGGCAATCTCTACGCCCAAACTGTCAATGTTTGCATCTTCAATACGTCCGAATAATCCTACATAAGCCATTTCATCTCTATCTATCCACAAGCCGGTGATTTTATGTCCGGCGCCGTTGAATGTGCCGGTAAAATACATAAAACTACCTCCTATCGGCAACCAGCCTTCATCGTCCCATTTGGTATAACCTTCTCCGCCGGGGGCTAAGTAATCGGTGAGGTCAATATTGTTGGCAAGTTTGTAGTGTTTGTCAAGCGCAAAACGAACATTGTTGAGTTGTTCGGCGTTGCAGATAAGGTAGGGTGAGCCGACCTCGCCCGTACCGCCGCAGAAGGTAACTTCAGGGCATTCTATCTCCGTTTGCCATTGAAGGAAAGGATAAGAGTAACCTTCGCAAATACTCCATTTCTCGTGGAAATTCCATCCGTTAAAGGTGAGTTGCTGTTTCATTCTAATGGTGGATTTTCCGGTAACGTACGTATCACCGCCAATCTCTTCGCCCACGCCGGTGGGTTGTCCTGTGGTTTCGTAATCGTAGAAACAGCCATAGATTGCACCCTCATGATTTGTTCCCGCCAATCCTCCTACAGCATAGCTTCCCGATACAGTTCCGGCAGCGTAGCACCAGTCAATATAACCTTCATAATTCATACCCACCAAACCGCCGATATTGTTTTCCGTTCCGGTTACAGCACACGTTGAATAACAGTTTCCGGTGTAGGAATCATTGAGTTGTCCCACCAATCCGCCAACAAACGCATTGCCGGTAACGGCTCCGGTTGCATAACATTTTTCTATGCCAGTCCAGAAGGAGTATCCTGCCAAACCGCCTACATTGTTTTTGCCTTGAATTCCCGCCGCGGTAACTTCAACACCCAAATTTTCAATGGTTGCGGATCCCGTATATCCGAATAATCCTACATAGTCAGTTCCGCTGCGGTCTATCCACAAGCCGGTGATTTTATGTCCGTCGCCATTGAAAGTGCCTGTAAAATGTGTAACATCATCGCCGAGCGGCAACCAGCCTTCTGCGCCCCATTTGGCGTAACCTTCGCCACCGGGGGCAAGGTAGTCGGTGAGGTCAATATCGTTGTTGAGTTTATAATAATAGTAATCGGAATTGTTGAATGCTAAGCGAACAAGGTCAAGTTGTTTGGGATTGCAGATGATGTATGGGTTATTCCATGCGCCCGTACCGCCGCAAAACATAAGGTCTAAGCAAGTAGTTACGGGTTGCCATTGGAGGTACGGATAGCTGCAATCTTCAAAAATATTCCAAATATCATCAAAATCCCAACCGGAAAAGGTGGCTTGCTGTTGCATCTCGGCGGTGGTTTTGCCGGTAATGTCTATTGTGCTCAAAACGTTGTCGGCAACCCCAGGTATTCCACCTGCGATTTCATTATCGAAGTAGCAATTGGAAATAGTACTAAGTTCATTATAACCCACCAATCCTCCTGCACTCGAACTTTCTCCATTTACATTTCCAGCAGCGTAACAGTTGGAAATAGGGCTTGCATCGAAATTATATCCCACCAATCCACCGACCACTAAAGTTCCTGTTACATCTCCTATAGCGTAGCAGTTGGAAATAGTACTAGCAAATGTGTTTTCTCCTACTAATCCGCCAACCAAAATATCTCCTGTAACATTTCCTATAACGTAGCAGTTGGAAATGGTAGTACTTATGTTTTCTCCTACTAATCCGCCGGAAAAACTGCCTCCTTTAATACCCGCGGCTGCAATCTCAACACCTAAATTTTCTATAAATGAGCCTTGCGTATATCCAAATAATCCGATATAATATGTTCCGCTGCGGTTTATCCACAAGCCTGTGATTTTAAATCCGCCGCCGTTGAATTTGCCTGAAAAATTTGTAATCTCATTGCCTAACGGCATCCATCCTGCTGCGCCCCATTTGGCGTATCCTGCGCCACCGGGGGCTAAGTAAGCGGTGAGGTCAATGTCGTTATTTAATTTGTAATGTTTGTCAAGTGCTAATCGTACATTGTCAAGTTGTTTGGCGTTGCAGATGAGGTAGGGGTCTGCAGAAGTGCCCGTACCGCTGCAATAATTATAGTCAAAACAGTTTACGATATGCCATTTGAAGAGGGGATAACTCAGGTTTTCGCAAATTTTCCAAGTGTCATCAAAATCCCAACCGGCGGCTGTAAAGGTTGCCTCGGTTTGCATTTCGGCGGTAGATTTTTTGGTTACCCCGGCAACGTTGTAACCACTTTCCCAGCCCGGACCCACACCGTTGCCCTGCTCTGTGGTTTCGTAATCGTAGAAGCAGTTGGAGATAGTTGCATAATTATCACCTGCAAATCCGCCCTTAGCGTAATAGAACTCACCTGCATACGTTTTTCCGGTAGCGTAGCAGTTGGAAATAGCAGCAGTAATGTTGTTTCTTCCCACAAATCCGCCTACGCAAGAGTTTCCGTACACCTCTGCCATAGCGTAGCAGTGGGTGATGGTTCCAAAATTCTGTCCCACCAATCCACCGACAAACCAATTGCTACCTATATATCCGGTAGCGTAGCAGTAGGAGATGGTTCCGAGGTTTTCTCCCACCAATACTCCGGCAAGCCCATTCGCAACTACATATCCGGTAACGTAACAGTTGGTAATAGAAGCGTTATCGTTATATCCCACAAGAATACCAACGTATTCATCAGCAGAAATATATGGAGCTTCTACACCCAAATTATCAATACTTGCGCCGTTGTTCGTATATCCGAAAAGCCCGACGTAATCAAGATTAGGACCCCGGTTTATCCTTAAACCTGTGATTTTATATCCGTCTCCGTTGAAAGATCCTGTAAATGGAGTGGTAGCGTTTCCTAAGGGCATCCAGCGAGAGTTGCTCCATTTGGCGAATCCGGCACCCCCTTCAGATAAATAATCGGTGAGGTCAATGTCGTTGGCAAGTTTGTAATGTGCGGATAAGTTGCTGCGCACGGCGTCCAAATCGGCTGCGTCTTGAATGATGTAGGGTGTACCGGGTTGTCCGTTACCGCCGCCGAAAGTTCCGTTGACTGCATTTGCGGTATAAAAAATCGCAAAAAAGGCAATTACGCACCATAGCGTTTTGCCTAAAAACTGTTTTGTAAATTTTTTTGTCATAAATCGTTTGTCTATATAATTAGTTTTGTTGCTAAAATATTATTTTTCAAAGTGTTATCTCGCAATAAACTTTCATAAAATAATTCTACAAAAATACACAGGCTATTTGAAAACCAGATGACACCCATTCCAAAAAACATGACACCCGTTCCGAAAATGAGAGGAGCTAAGAGTAGTATAGCCATTCACATCTGCTTCAGTAGAAGCAAACTAATTCTTACAATCATAGTAGTAAAACAAGAAAGAGAGAAAAGGAAAAAAGAGAATTTGAATTATTAAAACTTGAAGATTTTGCAAGTTTTAATAATTTGTTGTATTTTTGCAGCATGAATAAAAAGTTAATAGAAAGAAAAGATTATCTTGATAAACTGCTGTCATACAAGGATAAAGAAATCATAAAAGTAGTAACCGGTTTGCGGCGTTCGGGAAAATCCACGCTGTTGGAATTGTTTAGAAATCGTTTGTTAAGAACACATATAAAGCCCGAACAAACACAATTTTATAATTTTGAATTACCAGAAAACTACTTGAATAAAACGTGGGAAATACTCTATTTTGAAATAAAATCGAAATTACAGGCGAACATCCCCAATTATATTTTTCTTGATGAAATTCAAAACATTGCCGATTTTGAAAAGTTGGTTGACGGACTATATGCGAATGAAAATGTTGATGTGTATATCACAGGTTTAAACGCAAATTTGCTATCAAGTGAATTGGCTACATTGCTAAGTGGCAGATATATAGAAATTTCTATTTTGCCGTTTTCGTTTGCCGAATATTTGGAAGTCAGGGGCATTGACACAGGCAATAAATATTTGAATTACGAGACGCTATTTTATGATTACGTGAACGAAACTTCGTTGCCTAAAGGTGTTGAATTGCGTGAAGAGGGTTTTGATAAAATTTATGAATATCTCGAAGCCTTGTATGCTACAATTATCGAAAAAGACATAACACAACGACATAAAATCAACGATAAGAGAGCGTTCGGAAATGTAGCCAAATTTGTGGCTGCAAATATTGGCAGCCCAATTTCGCCAAGCAGTATTTCAAAAGTACTAAAAGCAGATAACCAGACTGTCCACAACACTACCGTAGAAAAATATATAGAATATTTGGTTGCAAGTTTTGTGTTTTATTGCGTTAATCGTTTCGACATTAGAGGCAAAAAACAACTTGCAACTTTAGAAAAATATTATCTCGTTGACTTAGGATTATTGAATGTACTAGTAGGGCGAGACAGAACGGCAGACAGGGGACATATTTTGGAAAATGCAGTTTATCTTGAACTTTTACGGCGAGGCTACAAAATTTGGACAGGTACTCTGCGTAACGGCGAAATAGATTTTACCGTTAAAAATCGTAACGGCGAAATTGAGTATTATCAGGTTTCGTGGGAAATTTCAAGTGTCGAAACCGCAGAGCGAGAATTTACACCATTAGAAATGGTAAAAGACAACTATCCGAAATTTTTACTTACAACCGAATCGTTTCCACAAAGCAGAGCGGGGATTATTCATAAAAACGTATTTGAGTGGTTATTGGAAAAATAATTGCACAATAAAAAAATATCGCATTAATTTATCCCTTCCCCCTTTTCACTATACGAAGATACTCCGCAGGCGAGAGATAGTATCTTTGTTTGAAAAGACGGTAAAAAGTCCGGTATGTGCTAAATCCGCATTCATGTGCAATCTCTTCAATGGAACACCCTGATTTTTCGTCAAGCATTTTTCTTGCTTCCTCTAATCTTATATGATTGATGTATTCTTGAAGCGTACGTCCCGTAAGGGTTTTCACTGCATCAAAAAGATAGGTTTTGTTCGTAATCAATTCGGCGGCAAGGTCTTTGTAGCCGATGTCAGGTTGGGAGAATCTTTTGTTGCAAAGCAGATGTTTGCGCAGTTTAACTACTAACATAAATTGTTTTTCCTTTTCCTTTTTATGCCCCTGTAAAGATGCGGCATGTTGCGTCTCTACAACAACATCATTGTAGTTTGAAACGGATTGCTCCAATTTTTCATAACGCAAAGTTATGTGCCGTAAATCTTCCACCAAACGGTCTTGTTCTTTGATTTGTTGGTAGAGTCCGCGATTTATCTTTTGTTTTTTGCGGTAGAAATAAACCATAATGCTTAAGGTGGTAATAATTAAAGCCAAAATAGCAGAAATGAGCGCTATTTGTTTTTTTTGGGAATGAATCTGTTCACCTTTCAGCAATTTTTCCAACTCTAAGGCTTTCCGTTCGGAATAAAACAGAGAACGGATATTGTAAATATTATTCTCCGCAGATTGAATCTCGGCAATGGAATCTATATAAGCAGCGGCTTTGTCAGCCTGGTTTATTTTTAAATAGTAATCACGAGCCAGTGTGTAAAATATATTCAAATTTCGCATAGTATTCCCTTCCGCTCTCAAGTATTTTTGTGCTGCGATAATCATTTTTTCAGTTTCTTTCAGTTCGTTTTTCTGCATAAACAGTCGTCCCAAATGAACGGCATAACCTCCGGCAAGCAGAGAGTCATTTACTTGCAAGGCGCGAGGCAATGCAACGGAGTAAAGCCGGAGCGCTTCTTTGTCATCCCCGCGCAACATAGCGTTTCTTGCCAGCCCGCCAATGGCTATCGTTTCATCAATGGGACGCAGAAACACGCTGTCGGCACATAAAAGGATAGACATATAAAGTGAATCGGAACGGTTATAGTCGCCGGTCATTCTATAGTAGGAAGCCAAATAATCGCGCGCTTTCATCTGCGACCTGTCATAATAGTGGATAACAGGCGTTCTCAATGCCTTATAAAATAGAGGCACCGCTTTATCGTATAACTTAAAATCGTAATAGAGTCTCCCTATAAAAAAGCATATGGAGCCTGAGATGAGGTTGGGTTTTCCCTCTAAACGTTCTAAAGTAGAGAAGATTTCATTGAGCATTTTATATACCGGAATATTCTTTTCTTCAATTTGTTGAGAAACAGTATGTGTAAAAAAACCGCTATAATATAACATATCGTTTAAAATACGGAGTTTGGTTTGAAGTTCTTTTTTTCGGTCATATTTTCTAACAAGATTCCAGTAATAATCCCATTTTTCGGGTGTACATAAATCCAAGCGATCAAATTTTGCATCGAACACATCCAATTCGTAAGTAAGTGCTTTGCTTTTGTAAAATTTGGCGGCTTTGAGCAATTTTTCCCGTTCGGTTTGCCAACGGGAAATCTCTCTCTGCCAATTTACATCGTATGGTACAAACTGCACCAAATCGTAATAATAATATACTTCGTTATAAATTTCTTCCAACGGACGCGTGGCGAGCCAATAAAAAACCGAATCGGAATTGTAGTAAAAATATTTATTCAACTCAATTGAATATACGCTGTCGCATCCTTCTGTCCACGGCATAGATTGCATTTCAAGCATGAAGCGGTCAATTGGCTTGTAAAGCAGCAAATCGGGAACTTTGTACTGTGGCTGCGCAAATATTGATGCAGTAAAAAGTACCGTGCAAAAACAAAGAGTAGTGAGAGGCTTGTTCATCGTTAAAAAGATAGAATCTTACCCTGAATGGGAATAGTGGACAAAAGTAACGTTTTTTTTAGATTTGACGGAAATTATGGAAATACCGATGAAATTGACCCCCTTTAGTTGTGTTTGAAAAGCAGGATAATTTTCTTTAAAAATTGAGGGATAAAAAACGTTCATTTTTATCGGTTTGTTAATTTAAAATTTCAGGCAAAAGTATCATATTTTCCTTATCTGCATTTTTTCTTCTTAGCGGAAGTTAGCCGACTTTAGCGCCCTGTCTATGTTACGGTTCTTTCTGTCATCCCATTCACTGTTGATGAGTTGAGCGACAAACTGGTCGAGGGTTAATGTTTCCTTTAATGGGTTCTCAAGGCTGGTTTTAAAGGCATCGTGCATGCCAAAGAGGCTGAGTTGCCGCATTTTTTCTAAAGTTTTCTGATTCATTTTTTGTGTTTTTAAGTTAATAAATATGGTTAATGATTTTAATTACAGGTAATATTCTTTTCCTCTGATATTATCATGAACTGGAATATCGTTTTGCTCCACTTCGGGTAGAAGTTTGTCCAAGCGCTTCACGTTCAATCTCTTCATATTGTTGTCTGCGGCTGTATCCTCGACCCACAAAGGGAGTATTGTTGTGTAACTCCAATCCCGTGCGAATGGCAGCGTTTAAACTCTCAATATCATAAAATACTCTGATGTCAAATTTGGTGTAAATGTTCTTGTAAATCAGCTTTATTGTCCCTTCAACCAAAGATTTATCCTTTGGCTTATAGGCTCTTGCCGGAATAACAGTAGTAGCATAATGTTCTGCAAAATTGGCAAAGTCGGGATTGATAATGGCTTTATATTTACTGCCTTTGGTTATCGCAGATTTAAGATTGTCGGGCACAATGGCATGGGGAACGCCGGCAAAATAATGTAACGCATTTTCACACACACGGATCAAATCTTCTTTCTTTTGGCTGTAAACGGCTTCCACGTAGGTAAGTTGGCTACATCCCAAAATGGCTACAAATACTTCTACCGATACACGAGTTCCATCAATATCAGTTTAACCCAAATTACGCATTAGAAATTGGAACACAAAATTAGTAGATTTTTTCTAATGCGTAATTTGGGTTAAAGATATTCTTTCTCTGTTTTCAGGGGGTCAATTTAAATCGGCGAGAAGGGGTCAGTTTGGATTGGCCAAAGGGGGGCAATGGACTGCGGATTTTCCATGTGAGTATGATTGTTCTTTTAAAAGAGGCTGGAATATAATGTATTTTGTTGAAAGAAATAAAGATGACTTAATAATAACTCAAAAACCGTTAGACGTGAATCTCAGATGGTTTTATGATGATTGGGCAAGATAGATTCAGAAGGGGACTATAGATTAAAGAATTGACATTAAACAAATAGAGACGTTGCATGCAACGTCTCTACAGTTTTTGAAATTTAACGGTTTACACCGCACATCCCCCACCTTTATATTCCTCTACAATGCTTTTCACATCGTCTGTGGCAAGACGTCCGTAAACTTTTTCGCCTACGAGCACAACGGGAGCGAGTCCACATGCGCCTACGCAACGCAATGACGCTAATGAGAACAAGCCGTCAGCACCGGTTTCGCCTACACCGAGTTTTAATAAATGCTTGAACTCATCGAGGATACGTTCAGCACCGCGCACGTAGCAAGCAGTTCCCATACAGATAGATACGGGGAAACGTCCTTTCGGAATCATGGTAAAGAAAGAGTAGAATGATACTACACCATACACTTTCGCAGTGGAAATTTTTAATTCGTGGGCAACTACTTCTTGCACCTCCGCCGGAAGGTATCCTAAATAATCTTGCGTTTTGTGCAACACATTAATCAACTCACCCGGCTCGTTGTTGAACGATTTGCAAATTTCTTCGATTTTCGTTCTTGTTTTTTGACTGATTTCTATTTTAACTGACATAATTTTTAAAATTTTTGCAGGGGCGCAAAATCTTGCGCCCCTACGGGGATTAATCTAATTTTACTTCAATAACTTTCGCTTTGTCGAAATAATGCGTATGTAACAATTCGTGTGATTTGTGTCCGCACGGTTCACCCAAAAATTCTTTGTAAATAGCTTGAATCGATGGGTTCTCGTGAGATTTACGAATCGGCATGTTGCGGTCAGCTTCATAAATGGCTTCCCAGCGGGCTTTAATGATTTCGCTATTACCGTGGTGCAACGGTTGTCCACCACCATCAATACAACCACCCGGACACGCCATTACTTCAATCGCATGGAATTGAGATTTTCCTTCTTTAATCTCGTTCAACAATTTACGCGCATTGCTCAATCCATGTGCAATACCGATGTTGAGTTTAAAGCCGTCCACATCAATCGTAGCTGAACGAACGCCTTCTAATCCACGGAGTTCTGTAAATTCAAGTTTCGGAAGCGGCTTTTTCGTAAGTACCTCATAAACAGTTCTAACAGCAGCTTCGATAACGCCACCGGTAGTTCCGAAAATTACCGCAGCACCGGTAGATTCACCCAACGGAGAATCGAAAGGTGCATCTTCCAACGATTTAAAGTCAATATTTGCTTGTTTAATTAATGCAGCCAATTCTCTTGTTGAAATAGAATAATCTACATCCGGATTTCCATCTACTTTAAACTCATCGCGAGCGCATTCATATTTTTTCGCTAAACAAGGCATTACGGAAACTACTACCATATCTTCGCGTTTCACGCCAATTTTATCGGCGAAATAAGATTTGGCAATGGAGCCAAACATTTGTTGCGGAGATTTTGCAGTTGACGGAATATCTTTTAATTCAGGGAAATGATACTCAAAGAAATTTACCCATGCCGGACAGCAAGAAGATAACAATGGAAGCTTCACACTTTTATCTCCATTCAAATGGCGGGTTAATTTGTCAATAAGCTCTGTGCCTTCTTCCATAATGGTTAAGTCGGCGCTCCAATCGGTATCGAATACATAGTTGAAGCCAAGCGCTTTTAAAGCGGCGGTTAACTTGCCGGTAACAATGGTGCCGGGTTTCATGCCAAACTCTTCGCCAAGTGCAACGCGCACTGCCGGAGCTACTTGTACCACTACGGTTTTCTTTCCATCGGCAATAGCGCGAATAACCTTCGGAGTGTGATCCATTTCTACCAATGCGCCTACCGGACAAACGGCCACGCACTGTCCGCAGAACGTACAAGGCGAGTTAGCCAATGTTTGGTTGAAAGCCGTAGAAACTACTGCCGGGAACCCGCGCTCAATAGCGTTAAGTGCACCTACGGTTTGAAGTTCGTTACACATCGTTTCGCAACGACGGCACATTACGCATTTGTTCATGTCGCGTATAATAGAGGGCGACACTTCTAATTGGTAAGATGATTGCTCGCCTTGGAACGGGATTTCGCGCACCCCAAAACGGGCTGCCAAATCTTGCAATTGGCAATGACAGCTTTTTGCACACACCAAACAATCTGCCGGGTGGTCGCTCAAAAGCAACTCCAACACCGTTCTGCGCGCATTTAATACGCGTATTGAGTTGGTTTTTACTATCATTCCTTCAGTACATTCCGTAACGCAAGCGGGCGCCAAGTTACGTCTGCCTTCCACTTCTACCACACAAATACGGCAGCCGCCCGGTTTATTATGAATATCCAAGTCTTTTAATTCAAAATGACACAGCGTAGGAATATCAATTCCAATTTTGTGAGCCGCTTCTAATATCGTTGAACCTTTGGGTACCGATACTTCTTTATTATCTATGATTAATTTTATTTTGTCCATATTGTACGTCTATTTATTTGATTAATATTGCATTAAACTTACATTTTTCGATACAAGCGCCACATTTGATACAGTCGGCTTGATTGATTTCGTGCGGCATTTTCTTTTCGCCTTTAATTGCATTTACCGGACACACGCGAACACATGCTCCGCAACCGATACAAAGATCCGGTTCAATTATGTAGCTCTTCAATGCTTTACATTGACCGGCGGGACATTTTTTCTCCATTACGTGGGCTAAGTACTCATCCCAAAAGTTATCAATGGTAGATAAAACAGGGTTTGGAGAGGTTTGACCCAACCCGCAAAGCGATGTATCTTTAATTACTTTGCTTAAGCTTTTCAATATGTCAAGATCTTCCATTGTACCTTTACCTTCGGTAATTTTCTCTAATAATTCATACAAGCGTTTGTTTCCGATGCGACAAGGCGTACACTTTCCGCAAGATTCTTCTACGGTGAACTCCAAATAAAATTTAGAAACGGCAACCATACAATCATCTTCATCCATTACAATCATACCGCCCGATCCCATCATAGAGCCGGCTTCAATCAAGTTGTCATAATCAATAGGCGTATCTAAGAATTTCTCGGTTAAGCAACCGCCCGAAGGACCACCGGTTTGCATCGCTTTGAATTTTTTGCCGTCTTTAATACCGCCGCCAATTTCGTAAACTACTTCGCGAAGCGTGATACCCATAGGCACTTCTATCAACCCTACGTTATTAATTTTTCCGGCTAATGCAAATACTTTAGTACCTTTCGATTTTTCGGTTCCGATAGAGCTAAACCATTCCCAACCTTTAAGAATAATTACGGGAATGTTAGCATACGTTTCCACGTTATTTACGTTGGTAGGCATTTTCAAATAACCTTCCTGTGCAGGAAATGGCGGTTTGAAAGTAGGTTCGCCGCGTTCGCCTTCCATAGAATGGATCAGTGCGGTTTCTTCGCCGCAAACGAATGCTCCGGCGCCGTAACGCAACTCTATGTCGAAACTGAAATCCGAACCGAAAATATTTTTACCGAGTAATCCGGTTTCTTCAGCTTGTTTAATAGCGATTAATAAACGTTCAATGGCTAAAGGATATTCAGCACGAATATAGATCAACCCTTTATTTGCACCAATACAAAATCCGTTGATTGCCATGGCTTCCAAAACGGAATGTGGGTCGCCTTCCAAGATGGACCGATCCATAAATGCGCCTGGATCGCCCTCGTCGGCATTACACACTACGTATTTTTGGTCTGCATGATTTTTAGCTGCAATTTCCCATTTTAATCCTGTGGGGAAGCCGCCGCCGCCACGACCGCGAAGTCCCGATTTCTTAATTACATCAATAGTAGCTAAAGGATTATTGATTTCTAAAACAGAAGCTAAAGCTGCGTATCCATCACGAGCGATATATTCGTTAATATTTTCAGGATCAATGAATCCGCAGTTACGTAATGCGATACGTAACTGTTTTTTGTAGAATTCCATGTGTTTTGAATCCGCAACGTGTTCTTTATTTTCCGGATCTGTGTACAACAAACGATTTACTTTTCTACCTTTTATGATGTGCTCTTCAACAAGTTCGCGACAATCTTCCGGCTTCACTCTCACGTAAAACGTGTTATCGGGAAGCATTTTCACGATAGGACCTTGTTCGCAAAAACCGAAACAGCCGGTGATTACCACCTGAACTTCGTTTTGCAATCCTTTTTCTTCAATAATTTGAGCTAAGTTTTTTTTAATTTGATCACTTTGCGAAGCGAAACAGCCGGTTCCGCCGCAAACTAACATGTGATATTTATAATTTGCCATAATGATAGGATGATTTTATTGTTCAACTTTTTCGTAATTTACGGGAATAACGCCGTCTAACATTTCGTTTCCGACTAAATATTTATCCACAAGTTCCTCTGCTTTTTGCGGAGTGATGTAGCCGAACACCACAGGATCTTGCCCGGGCTTGGTAACCTCTACGGTAGGTTCTGCGTAGCAATAACCCATACAGCCGGTTTGTGTAACCACGACAGGAATATGTCGTTTGTTAGACTCGTTAATGATTGTTTCCATTACCTGCTTGGCGCCGGAAGCAATGCCGCAAGTAGCCATAGCCACTTTCACCTGAATTAAACTTTCAGTGTTTTCGCCTTGTTCGCGAAGTTTGAGATTGGATTGAAGTGCTTCTCTTTTTTTCTTCAAATCCGCTAACGATTTAATTTTTTCCATTTCGAATTTGTTGTTATTATGATGATTAATATAATGTTAGTTTGTTTTTTTATAAAGCGTAAGCCCTTTTTTTAAAGGTTGCGAATTTATATAAAATATTGATATAAAAATGCACGAAAAGCGAAAGGCTAAATAATTTCCTCTAACTTCTTTAAGATCTTATACAAAAGCTCTTTAACTTCACTTTGCTCCTCCGGTTTCATTCGTTCTCTTTTGGTTTGATGCTTTACTTTCATCAATCCCAGATTAAACTCTACCGAACATTCTGTGGAAACTTTCTGCAAATCATTAAACAGTAAATCATTTAGTAAAGCTCCCGACTTTACAAGTAATGTTTTGTGCTTGGCTTCATCAGTTGTTTGGGTAATGTTAGTGAGCGTGCGAGACAATTCACGAAATTTTGTAAACGCTTCAATGATATCCAAAGTAGCATCTGTCGCTTTTGGGCTTTTTAGGATGGTTGCCAGCATATAGAGACCTTGTTCGGTAAAAACTTTGGGCAAAGCTCTTGTTTTTTTTAGTTTTGCGGTCAAAAAATTTGACCGCAAAGTTGCAAGTTCCTGTTTTTCAACTTCAAAAATAAACCCTTCTGGGAATTTTCTAGGATTATTTCTTACTGCTTGGTTAATTTCTTTTGTTTCTACCCCATAAATTTCGGCAACATCATAATCAATAATTACGGGAATGCCGCGCAGGGTAATGATTTTTTCTTCTACAGAGTTGAATTTTAGTATATCCATGATAGTATTTTTTAGTCGTGCAAATATACGTTTTGGAAAGGCGTTTGTCAAGAGGGAAGATGTTTTTTGAAAAGTCAATTTTAATGTGGAGTTGAACAAATGACAGACTGCATATTAGGAACGCCTAATAAACGTGCTTGCACATCCCTAACTTTTCTTTAAAAATTTACGCTACTTTCAAAATTATGCGATTTTATTATTTTTGCCGAAAATATCAACACTTTACTTAATGAAAAAAATCCTCGGAATCGGAAATGCCTTAGTAGACATACTCGTTGAAGTACACGACGAATCATTATTAAAAAAATTCGGCTTAAAAAAAGGAGGCATGGAGATGATCAATGTCGACCTGAAAAACGAAATCCACAGAGAAATCCACGGATTAAAACAAACGGTGGTTTCGGGAGGCTCTACCTCAAATACCATTTACGGATTGGCGCAGTTGGGTGCTCCAACAGGTTATATTGGAAAGATAGGGGAGGACGATATGGGATGTTTTTTCCAAAAAGATATGGAAAAAGCAGGAGTTGCTACACACCTTCTTCATTCGGAAATTGATACGGGAATTGCCACCACCTTTATTACCAAAGACGGTGAACGTACTTTTGCCACTTACCTTGGCGCTGCCGCCACCCAAACACCCGATGATTTGCACGAACGCATATTTTCTTTGTATGACATCATTCATGTGGAAGGGTATTTGATTTTTAATAAGGATTTAATTCTAAGTATCTGCAAGTTGGCAAAAAAATGCGGACTGCAAATCTCCATGGATATGGCAAGCTATAATTTGGTAGAGGTGATGCATCCTTTGGTAGAAGAACTACTTCGCGATTACGTGGACATCATTTTTGCAAATGAAGAAGAAGCATTTGCATTTACCGGAAAAAAAGAACACGAAGCGTTGGAGATTTTATCTACCTACTGTTCTGTTTCCGTAGTAAAATTGGGCGCGCATGGTTCGTTGGCGCGCGTAAACGGAGAAACTACGGTAATTCCTGCTGCAAAAGCGCAGTGCAAAGATTCTACCGGCGCAGGAGATATTTACGCCGCAGGATTTTTATATGGTTTAATAAACGACTATACTGTTGCCGATGCCGGCGCATTAGCTTCAAAACTAAGTGCAAGGTGCATAGAAACCATCGGTGCAAGGATCATGCAGAGTAATGCGGTATGCGGTATGAGGTATGAGGTATGAGGTGTGCGGTGGAGAAGTAATGAGATTTTGAGAGCTTTATATGTTTTTCCAAAAATTAGCGTTATATGATTTGTAACGAATTTTAACCTATGAACACCGCACACCGCATACCGCACACCACTTTCTGCCTCCTACTTTCTGTTTTCCTCCTCATCTCGCCTCCCGCTTATGCTCAAAAAAAGCAAAAAAAATCCGCAAAGCAACCGGTTAAACAGACGGAGATTACTGCCGATGAGCGCAAGCAATCCGTTATTTTTGCCGATGGACTTCGGGAGTTTTATTCACAGAATTATTCCGGCGCTACAAAATCGTTTCAAGAGGTGGTCAAACAAAACCCGAAAAATGATGCTGCTTATTATTTGCTCTACAAAATAGCTGCAGAACAGCAAGATTATCTGTTGGCTTCTCATTACTTAAAAGAAGCTATTAAATTAGATAAGAAAAATGAGTGGTATCAAATTGATTTGGCGGAGGTTTACGAAAAATTGGGCGATTATGCAAGCGCCGTGAAAATTTGGGAAGATATTTGCAAAGTCAAATATAATAATGAGTATTATTTAATGTCGCTGGCAAACAGTTATGCACACTTAGGTAAATTGCAAGAAGTCATAAAAGTATATGATAGAATAGAAAGTATTGTGGGGAAAAATGATGCGATTACCGAAGTAAAAAAAAATATATGGCTCTATTTGAATGACGTAAAAAATGCCGTGCGGGAATATGAAAAACTGTTAGAGCTTTATCCTCATGAGATTGAATATTATATCATTGCAGGAGAAATCTATTTGTCGAACAACATGCCGGATAAAGCGTTCCCTTTTTTTCGGGAAGCTATGCAAATAGATGCACAAAATCCTGTCTTGAATTTGATGTTATCGAACTATTACGAGATAACCAAAAAGCCGGAAGAAAGTTTTGAGGCGTTACTAAGGGCTTTTTCGAGTAAAGAGTTGGAAATTGAAGAGAAAATTCCGATTCTGAAAACCTATTTGGCTAATGCTTTTCGTTTGCAAACTCCTGAGATTTTGGAAAAAACAAAAAAATTAGCATTAACTACCGCTGAAGCGCACCCTTACGATTTGGAAGGCTGGACTGCCGTGGCGAAACTCAACGCATTAGAAAATAATTTTCCGGCAGCTAAGTTATTCTATGAGATATGTATAGAGTTAGATGAAACGCAATTCTCCGTTTGGGAAGATTATTTATATGTTTTATCAAAATTGGAAGATTATCAGACCATTGTTGCAAATGAAAAACTGATAGAAGAATATTTTCCCACTCATGCTACCATTCAATACGGATTGGCGTTGGCTTTGTACAAAGAAAAACAGTTTGAAGGTGCGCTAAGAGCTGCTAAACAAGCGTTATCGTTCACATTTGAAAATAGTTTTGTGGCAGATTTGAATCTATTATTGGGCGACATTGCGATTGAGTTAGGGCAAAAAGAAGAAGCGGTAAAATATTGGAAAACTGCGCAACGGCGTGGCATCAGCTCTCCTGAACTGCAAAATAAAATAGAGGCAAATCAATAGCGCTATGAAACGACTTTTTATTGCGGTAGACATTGAGTTGTCGAACGAATTTCAGACTTTAACCCGGCAACTACAAGCCGATTTAAGAGGCGATGATATTGTGTGGGTAAAAAGCGGATTACAACATCTTACTTTGCGTTTTCTCGGCGAAACACCCGATGCAAAAATTGAGCCCATTGCAAACATTTTGTCTTCTATTGCTAATTCGACACAATGCTTTGATTTACAGTTAGATAAAATGGGCGTTTTTGGCAGTAAATACGCGCCTGCTGTCTTGTGGTATGGCTTTTCAGAGTTTTCATTATTCAAAAAACTGTTTGAAAATTTGGAAAAAGAATTGCTACATATCGGTTTTCAAGAAAACTATGGTAATTTTGTGCCTCATATTACGATAGGAAGAATAAAAAAAGCGGATCATAAAAAACGTTTTTGGGAAACTATTGAAAAACGGCAACCTCATTTTGCTCAAACTATACCTATTCATCGCCTCAAACTCATACAAAGCAAGCTCACCAACGAAGGACCGATTTATAAAACACTTTTTGATTTTGGATTGAAAGCCTGAATTCCGTTGAAAAAAATATTTTTTAATACTGTTAAACCTCCAACTTATGAAAATTACCAGCCCATTAACCCGCGTAAACCTACCTGCTGCTAAACTTTTTGAATTGGCGAGTAATTGTCAAAATTTAGCGCGTTACATGCCCGAACAGGTGAAAGATTTCAGCGCCACTGAAGAATCGTGCACTTTTACGATAGAAAATATTGCCAAAGTTACGCTGAAAATATTAGAAAAAATACCTTTCACTTATATTCGTTATACAGCTGAAAATGACAGGAATATTCCGCTTTTTTTAGAACTAAAACTGAATTCCGTTTCTGAAAACGAAACCGATGTGGAAGCAGAAATAGATATTGATGTACCTATATTCTTGAAACCGATGCTGCAAAAACCGCTAAAACGTTTTGTAGAAGCATTATCCGAAAAAATTAAAATTGACGCTGAAAAAAACGAATTATGAACCATAGTATTCGCACCGAAAACTTAGTAAAAATCTATAAGCATCGCACGGTGGTTAACGAAGCTTCTTTTGATGTAAAACAAGGGGAAATTGTGGGTTTGCTCGGACCCAACGGCGCAGGAAAAACCACCTCTTTCTACATGATTGTGGGGATCATTAAGCCGTTTTCAGGCAAGATTTTTTTAGATGATAGAGATATAACGAGATTGCCCATGTACAAACGCGCACAAATGGGCATCTCTTACCTGCCGCAGGAAGCTTCGGTTTTTCGTCAACTTACTGTGGAAGACAATATCCGTGCTATTTTGCAATTTACCAACATGAGCAAAGAGGAGCAAAACGACAAATTGGAAACTCTAATTCAAGAGTTTAATATTCAAAAAGTGCGGAAAAATTTAGGGCAAAACCTTTCAGGCGGCGAGCGCAGGCGTTGCGAAATTGCACGCTGTTTGGCATCTAATCCTAAATTTATTTTGTTAGATGAGCCTTTTGCCGGCGTGGATCCCATTGCCGTAGAAGACATTCAAAACATTGTTTGGAAGCTGAAAGAGAAGAACATAGGCATCTTAATTACAGACCATAACGTGCACGAAACGCTGTCTATCACCGATCGCGCTTATTTACTTTTCGAGGGGCGCATCATCAAAACCGGCACTGCCGAAGATCTTGCGGCTGATGAGTACGTGAGAACTGTTTATCTTGGGAAGAATTTTGAGTTAAGGCGTTAAAATATATTTTCGCCGCCATGATTTCAATTCATAAACTTTCAGTTAATTTCACAGGCGATTTTTTATTTAAAGACGTCTCTTTTGTGGTAGGCGACCGCGATCGTATCGGTTTAGTGGGGAAAAACGGCGCAGGAAAATCAACATTGCTTAAAGTTATTCATAAAGAAATGGAGCCGGAATCGGGCGCTATGGTGGTTACTGCCGGTTTTAAAACCGGTTATTTGCCGCAAGAGATGTCAAATAATTTTATGCGTAGCGTTTGGGAAGAAACAGTAGCTGCTTTTGTGGAGCAGAAGCAACTGGAAAAGCAAATTACACAGATTACAGAACAACTTTCAGTACGCGAAGATTATGAATCGGAAGAATATCATAAATTGGCGCAACAACTTTCAGACTTTACGGAACGTTTTCACATTCTCGGCGGTAGTACGATGGATGCCGATGCGGAAAAAGTGTTATTGGGCTTGGGGTTTAAATCAACTGATTTTGAACGCCCGCTGAACGAGTTTAGCTCCGGCTGGCAAATGCGCGTGGCGCTTGCCAAAATCCTGCTCCAAAAACCGGAAATTATTCTGTTGGATGAGCCGACCAACCACTTGGATATTGAGTCTATACAATGGTTGGAAGAGTATTTGGCAAATTATGAAGGCGCTTTGATTATGGTATCGCACGACCGCGCTTTTTTAGATCGCGTAACCAATCGCACGATTGAAATTACGTTGGGAAATATTCAAGATTATAAATGCAGCTACTCCGAATATGTGGAACAACGGTTTGAACGCATTGAAACCCAGCAAGCCGCATTCGAAAACCAACAAAAAGAGATTGCACAAATTGAGCGTTTTGTAGAACGTTTTCGCTATAAAGCTTCCAAAGCCAAGCAGGTGCAAAGTAGATTGAAGTTGTTGGATAAGATGGATAAAGTAATGGTGGATGAGATAGATGACAGCGCCATCTCTTTTAAATTTCCACCTGCGCCACATTCCGGAAAAGTAACGGTGGAAGCAAAGCAGCTTTCGTTAGGATACGGTTCTTTTAATGTGTTGAATGACATTGACATGCACTTGGAGCGTGGTGAGCGCGTAGCTTTCGTAGGAAGAAACGGCGAAGGAAAATCCACTTTTGTGAAAAGTATTGTGGGTGAACTTGCTCCGCAGTACGGTTCCATGCAATTAGGACATCAAGTGGTAATTGGTTATTATGCACAAAATCAAGCGTTGCTACTAAATCCGAATAAAACTGTTTTTGAAACTATTGATGAGGTTGCCGTGGGAGACATTCGTCCGAAAATCAGAACTATTTTGGGAAGATTTTTGTTTTCTACAGAAGATACCGAGAAAAAAGTAGCAGTACTTTCCGGCGGCGAAAAGTCGCGCTTAGCGTTGGCAAAATTATTACTGTCGCCTTTTAATCTGCTTATTTTAGATGAGCCGACCAATCACTTGGATATGGCATCGAAGGATGTGTTGAAAAATGCGTTGTTGCATTATACGGGAAGTTTGGTTATTGTTTCGCACGACCGCGATTTTTTATCCGGTTTATGTGAAAAGATTTTTGAATTTAAAGACAAAAAAATAAAAACCTACATCGGCGATGTTTACGATTTTTTGGAAAAGAAGAAATTAGATTCTCTAAACGAATTGCAACGCAAACTGAATCTTGGGGTAGGGGAGGAGAAAGCCACTTCTGCAAACAAAGAAAACTATCTGCTTAAAAAAGAGCAAGAAGCGCAACAACGCAAAGTTCAAAACCAACTAAAAAAAATAGAAACAGAGATTGAAAACGACCAAAAAGAGTTGCATCAAATTGAAATGAAGTTGGCGCTACCCGAACAATATGCCAAAGAAATTGAGGATGGTTCGTTATATGCGGAATATGAGAAATTGAAAAATAGCATTGCATCCAGAGAAGAAAAATGGATGGAGCTGCAAGAATCTTAAATTTTATAATTAAATAAAATCTGTGTCTATCCGTTTAATCTGTGTCATCTGTGTGCCATGCTCAAATACCTAATCGAAAAAGAATTCAAACTAATCAAAAGAAATAGAATCCTCCCGATCATTATCTTCGTGATGCCGGTTGTTTTTCTATTGCTCCTGCCTTTTGCCGCCGATTTTGAAGTGAAAAACATTCGTTTGGTTGTAGTGGATAACGATCACTCTGGTTACTCTAAACGTTTTATAGAAAAAATCGGTTCTTCAAAATATTATCACATCGTGGCGAGCGAAAATAGCTACAACGATGCTATGAGAAACCGGATTGAACGCGGTAATGCAGATGCCATATTAGAGATTCCTCAACATTTTGAGCGCGATTTGGTGAAGCAAAAAAAATCAACCATACTCATTTCCGCCAACGCAGTGGATGGCATGAAAGGGTTGATGGGAACCGCCTATTTAGCTTCCGTTGCCATGGATTTTTCCAAGAATATTTCCATGGAATTGGCTGCTTTTAATGATGTGGCACCCCAACAAACCATACAAGTTACCAACCGTGCGCTGTTCAATCCCATGATGAACTACAAAGCCTACATGGTTCCTGCTATTATGATGATGCTCATTGTGTTAATGTGCGGCGCCATGCCGGCGGTCAACATTGTAATGGAAAAAGAAACCGGCACCATTGAACAAATGAATGTTACACCGGTAAAAAAGTTCTATTTCATCTTGGCAAAAATCATTCCTTTTTGGGTTATTGGCTTTATTGTATTGACTTTAGGCTTTATTATTGCCTATCTTGTGTATGGCTTAATTCCTGTAGGAAGTTTGGGCACACTCTATTTGGCAGCAGCAGTTTTCATACTCACTATGTCGGGCATTGGATTGGTAATCTCCAATAAGTCAGATACTATGCAACAAGCACTGATGATTGCCATGTTTTTCTTGGTAGTATTTATCTTAATGAGCGGGCTGCTCACACCCATTGCTTCCATGCCGCGCTGGGCACAGTTGCTAACGTATGCAAATCCGTTGCGTTATTATGCAGAAATTATGCGCTTTGTATATCTAAAAGGATGCACAATCTCTGATATATTGCCACAATTAAGTTCATTGCTTATTTTTGCCGTTGCCGCAAACTTTTGGGCGATGGTTAGCTACAAAAAACAAAGCTAATCTGCGTTCATCTATTAAATCTGCGTCATCTGCGTGCTTTAAGACTTTGCCCCCACAAAGAAATCCTCTTTATCATCAAAAAGAATATTAAACGTAGTTAAACTCCCATAACAACGCGTAATATATTGTTGCAAATTTACTTTCTCTTCATCACTTAAAGTATTGTGACTATTAATGTTTTGCTCTAAAACCCGAAGCCTGTCGCGCAACATTACAATTTTGTGAAAGAAAGTATCCATTGGAATCTCTTTGGGTTTCAAGTCTTTATTTCCGGGTTGAAGAATCATAACACCGCCGTCCCACTTTTTCCCCAAATCCACTTTATAATGTAAACCGTTAAATCTGTCCAACACGTATTTCAGCATAAATTCTATCTCTTTCACATTAATTTTGGGTCTTTGATCTTCTTCTTGCTCATTTTCTTCTATAACATCAAAATTAACGCTCATTTTAGAGAATTCCAACTCGCCTCCCCTCACAAAAATAACTTTGTAAGTAAGCGGATTGTTTTTACTGATGATGCCTTCGCCATATTTTTCATGGCTGATTCTGGTGCCTACGGTTAGTTCTTTTTCCATGTTTTACAATAAAATAAGTTTGTTAAAAAGTGATGGCAAAAATAGTTGAAAAAATCAATTTGGGGATTATGTTTTTTGGAGACTTTTATATTGCTTGTATGTGCTTGGGGGATTTTGTGTTAATTTGCGGTTGGTATATGAAAGTTGCGTTTTACGTGTTATATGCAATGGCGGGATATATGTGCGGTCTTGACAATGAAAAGTGAAATTGAACGTTAAAAAAAATATAAAAGTTACGCCCGACACGAATGTCAACTCAATAAATTTTTATATGCAACGTATATTGATATTAAACTTGGTATATGAGATGTTAATTAATAAAAACATACATTATGGACGGAAATGAAACATTTTCAATAACATTCAGTCGGCAAGATGTCGACTGGGGAAGAGGGGCTATAAAAAACTATCGAATAAGTGGTATTATGAATGTCAGTGCATGTCTTACAGCAAATCCAAAACAGCGATTTTTTTCTATAACATTAAAAAAACATTATGCGTCACAAACTAAAATTCAAGAAGCACAACAAAGCTAAAAATGCCAAAAACACGCTTCTCTCCGAAAAACTTATTTATACAGGTACTTCGGAGTACAACACTTCTATGCAGCTAATCCAATATGACGAAACGCATATTGAGGTTTTCGGCTTGAAATCGGTAGAAGAATTATCAGTAAAGCGCAATGAAAACAGTGTTTGTTGGCTCAATATTAGTGGTTTGTCCGATACTAAATTAATTTCCGACATCGGGCATTATTTTTCCTTACATATCCTCGAAATGCAAGATATTTTGAACAACGACCATATCCCAAAAATTGAGGAATACGAAGATAATAATAACATTCTATTGATTTTGAAAGCATTATCTATAGATGAAAATCAAGAATTACACAAAGAACAGCTCGCTTTCGTGTTGGGCAACAATTTTTTGCTGACTTTTCAAGAAACCGATACCCCATATTTCGACGACATCAAAAAAGCCTTGCACGAAACCAACTCAAAGCTGTGGAAAAAGTCGCCCGACTACCTTGCGTTATTGCTTTTGCACAAGATCTGCGACAATTATACTGCACTGATAGACTGCGTGGAATACGATTTGGAAGAATTGGAAACCGAATTAATGGACGTGAATAAAAACCAAGTGGACATCAGCCAACAAATACAACTTTTGCGGATAAAATACCTGTTGCTAAAAAAAACGGTACAGCCACTCAAAGAAAGCTTTGCCTTTTTTTTGCGTAGCGACAGTGACCTGTTGAACGAAAAAAACATTGCTTATTTTAACGATGTACACGACCATTTGTTAATGGCAGTACAGAAAATCGACGTGTGTCGCGAAGTCATTACTTCTTTGCTCGACCTTTATTTAGCAAAAAACGATTTGAAAATGAATAATATAATGAAACAACTGACCGTGATCGGCAGTATTTTCATACCACTCACTTTCGTAGCCGGTTTGTGGGGAATGAATTTTCGTAATATGCCTGAACTTGAATTGGAATATGGTTATTATCTTGCTTGGGGATTAATGATTTTTATCGGTGTGGGTGGGTGGCTCTATTTTAAATTCAAAAAATGGTATTAACCTCAGTTCGTCATAACGCATTGATAAAGAATAAATTAAATCATTAAAAAGCCTTTGTCGCAGTAGAAATGGTGTACATTTGTATCACGAAACACACAAATATTTATACGCATTTTGTATATCAATTTGACAAAAACAGAATAGTAGCACTCAAAATATCTGATAAATAGGATGATATCAAAGTTATGATTAACAACAATCTAAATGGATGGAAATTTTGAATTTCAATTGAAGGGGAACTTTCGTCTATTTATGCGTTGTAGGCAATGGCGGACAGTGTGACGGGTATCTCGAAAAAACAAACCAAAAATGATTACAAAATGAAAGCTAATAGTTAATCATTAAAAATTTACATTGTGAAAAGAATTTATTTAATCTTATTACTCCTACCAATAATTGGATTAGGAAGTTGTGTTAAACAGAAAAATTGTGATTGCGGTTTGACAGGAATATTTGAATATTCAAATGAGAAAATTGATTTATCAGTTATGGGATTGTGGTCTCAGGATAAATCTGACTTACACGCAATTTTTACCGGAGAGAATGGTATATGCTTTATAAAAGGTACTATACCAAAGGAGTATAAACAAAAAGAACCTATTGCTGTATCGGTATGTTTGGAAGAATATGACGGTATCAGATTGGCAGATGCAAGTTGTGTGTATCCATGCAAGTTAAAATGTATTGAAAAGGAAAATTAAAAAGAGTGCATTCTCGTTGTAGTGCGTCGTCTATACAATGAAAAGTGGAACTAAACGTTAAAAAAATTACCTAAAAAGCTGCGCCCGACACGAATTAGGGATTAAAAAATGAAAAAACATCAAATTATTATCGGTTTGTTAATCTGTTTTGGATTGACATTTATTTTTTCTTCCTGCGATAAAGAGACTTATGTACACTATATGGTTGAGGGAAGAGTTATTGATAAAAATACGAAAGAACCTATTAAAAGCATTCTGCTTTCTTTTAATGAGTATAATTTACCCAATCCGGAAGATAGACCGAAAATACCAAAAAAGTCGCCTGTTGAGTACGACGGTTGGTCATATACAGATGGCGAATTTCGTGTTATAAGTAAAGTACGTCTTCCATTAGCTTATATAAATCCATTAGTTTATATTTATGATTATTACGGTATTGGATACAAAGACACAACTATTTCGGTAGATTTTTCAAATGTACCTTTATCGGGAAGCCCATCCAAAAACTATAAAGGCGATTATGTCTTAAACATAGGAGATATTGAGTTGGGAAAAATAAAATAAAAAAATGTCTAACTTAAATTATTACATTATGAAAAAAACATTAATTTTAGCAATTATTTTTATTGCTACTTGTACTGTCTCTTTGGCGCAGCCAAGAGCCATAGGAGGTCGTTTGGGATGGGGAGCAGGCGTTTCATATCAACATGGACTTGGTGATAAGAATATGCTTCAAGTGGATTTGGATGTCTCTCGTTTCAATATGGGAATTCAAGCAACGGCAACCTACAACTGGATTTTCCCTTTTAATTCATGGAAAGGTGCTGGCTCGTGGAATTGGTACGCCGGAGTAGGAGGTGGAGTTGGTATGTATTGGCCGGATTGGTGGAGATACCCTACTAATCATCAAGTAAAAATAGACGATAGATCAGCCAAATTATTTGTAGGTTTTGCTGGAGCAACTGGAATGATTGGTGTAGAGTATAACTTTAAATTTCCCCTTCAACTGTCACTTGACTGGTGTCCACTTATTGGACCATCATTTTATAAAGGTGGCGTTGGATTTAATCTGCTTGGGGTATTTGGTGGTGGTTTAGGAATTCGTTATAAATTTTAAAACGTTAGTGAATTTTTAGTTGTAAATCAGCATTGGAACAAAATACAATGCTGATTTTTTGTATAAAAAGGTAGTGATAGGTTAGTAGCAGTCGCTTTGCCCTGTTTTCAATGTCATGCTCACAAATTTGCATCGCATTGAAAACCGCACGGTAAAAAAATGACAGCAAATCCTCCGCAGGCATATTGTGCAAAAAAATGTAATAGGTATCGCGTCATATTTGCCGCAATTATTTGTACACTCGTTCCAGAAAATATTTGAGGCTCGTTCTGAAAATAGCGTAATTTTGAAAGAAACGGCTGAAAATGAAAGAGATTTAGCTTTTCCGAAAAATAAGACGGTCAAAACAGGCAGGCAATGTGTGGCGTATAGAAATAAGTTGAGCAGAAATTCGTTTCGTAAATGCCAGAAACACTTAAAGGCAAAAGTACAAAATGAATTAATGTCAAATTTCGTTTGTGTTAGGAGCAAACGTTAAACTTAAAAAATGAAAAAAATAAATTTAAAATTGTTATTAGTACTAATTTTTAGCCTATTTGCAATTACTTCTTTTTATTCGTGTGATAAACCCGGTGCGAAATTAGCTGGAACTTTTTGGGAAAGTGATGAGCTTGAAGTTAAATATCTAGGTCCTATTTTTCCTTTGCCTGATTTGAATGGTGGATTCGTTGTGCGAGGAAAAATGACAATCTCTTTTGTGGAGCCTCAAGCAGATGTTGTTATAAATAAATTTGAAATCTATGATACTATAAATGATGTCGAGTATTATTCACAGGAACATCTACATCATATAGCGGGCTATACTTATTATGGAAAAACTTTAACATTATTTTTTGACTCAACCGGTTTTTTTGCAGGGCAAACTTGGGTAGGGACAGTAAATAAAAGGACAATGGATTTAAGATTTTTGGGAGAAGAAATCAGACTAAACAGAAGATAAAATGTTCGAACAGTTGGCTAGTAGTTTGCCGCGGGCAGGGTTTGCCTCGCGGGATAAATATTTTGAAAATCAAATGTTTGTTCGCATTTGTCGGTGTGTTGAAACCTCGCCTGCGTGAAGCCGCCACTACGTTAAAATGATTGCAAAAAATGCAACCAACCATCATAATTGTTACTTTGATAGAAAAGCCACTCCCATCACCTCATCAAACATTTTTTCCGAAATCAACCCCAACTCCAACGCAGCCTCCTTCAGCGTCAAATCATTTTTATGCGCATGTTGTGCTATTTTTGCAGCATTACTATAACCAATTACAGAATTTAAGGCGGTAACCAACATTAATGAGTTCTCATAATGTTTTTTAATGTTTTTTAAATTCGGTTCGATGCCAATTACGCAATGATCATTAAAGGAATCCATCGCATCGCTCAATAAATGAATAGATTGTAAAATGTTTTTGGCAATGAGCGGCATAAATACATTTAATTGCAAATGTCCTTGCATGGCGCCGGTAGTAATCGCAACATCGTTGCCAATTACCTGGCAGCATACCATGGTAATTGCTTCACATTGTGTAGGATTTACTTTTCCGGGCATGATAGAGGAACCGGGCTCGTTTTCGGGAAGCAGTAGCTCGCCTAAACCACATCGCGGACCTGAACCTAACAATCGGATGTCATTAGCGATTTTCATGAGTGAGACGGCGAGGCGTTTGAGTGCGCCCGAAAGCTCTACGAAGGCGTCGTGGGAGGCCATGGCTTCGAATTTGTTTTGGGCGGGTGAAAATTCATATAAACTACCCCGTCTCGCTTCGCGAGACACCCCTTCAAAATTTGAAGGGGATTTTTCTTCCGCCTTCCTTCTCCCTTCTATGATGGTAAATTGGTTGATGTAATTTACCACTTTTTCGTCATAACCTTGTGGGGTGTTGATGCCGTTTCCTACGGCGGTTCCGCCAATAGGTAAGGCGGTTATGGGATAAAGTGCGTTTTTAATATTGGTTAAGCCGAATGACAGCTGTGCGGCAAAAGCCGAGAACTCTTCGCCTAAAGTGAGTGGTGTTGCATCCATTAAATGGGTGCGTCCGATTTTTTTAATCGCCACAAACTCTTTTGATTTTTCGGAGAGTGATAATGTAAGTTTTTCCAATGCAGGAAGCAAGCCGGTGCAAGTGGCTTGCAACGCAGCAATGCGCATGGCCGTAGGAAACACATCATTGGTGGATTGCGATTTGTTTACATCGTCGTTGGGCGACAGCGTTACAGGTGGAGTTAAAGTTTTGGCATAATTCGCAATTACCTCATTAAGATTCATGTTGGTTTGTGTGCCGGAACCTGTTTGCCATACCGACAACGGAAATGCGTCGGGGAGTTTGCCGGCTAAGATGTAATCGCAACCTCTTTCAATCGCTTCGCACTTTTCCCTTAGTAGCACGCCGCAGTCATAATTAGCAAAAGCCGCAGATTTTTTTACTACGGCTATTGCATTTATAATTTCCACCGGCATTTTTTCGTTGCCGATTTTAAAGTTGTTTAACGAGCGTTGGGTTTGCGCCCCCCAAGGCGCATTTGCAGGCACTTGAACTTCACCTAAGGTGTCTTTTTCAATTCTGTAGGTGCTCATCTTACTTTATTTCTTCATCTTTTTTTGGGGTTGTTTTGGGTTTTCCAATAGCATCGCGCATATTAGTATCCGATTTCAAATTTTCTAATTTGTAGTAATCCATTACGCCGAAATTACCTGACCTGAAAGCTTCTGCCAACGCCAACGGAACTTCCGCCTCAGCAAGAATTACTTTAGCACGCGCTTCTTGCGCTTTGGCTTTCATTTCCTGTTCGTTTGCCACCGCCATAGCGCGACGCTCTTCTGCCTTTGCCTGCGCAATATTTTTGTCGGCATTTGCCTGATCCATTTGTAAAATGGCGCCTATGTTTTTACCTACGTCCACATCCGCAATGTCAATAGAAAGAATTTCGTAGGCTGTTCCTGAATCCAATCCTTTGGTTAACACTAATTTAGAAATAGAATCCGGGTTTTCTAATACTATTTTATGCGAAGCTGCAGCTCCAATAGCGGAAACAATTCCTTCGCCTACCCTTGCCATAATCGTTTCTTCACCGGCGCCACCCACCAATTGTTTGATGTTGGTACGTACGGTAACACGTGCTTTAGCAATCAATTGAATACCATCTTTTGCCACTGCCGACACCGGAGGGGTATCAATAACTTTCGGAATTACGGAGGTTTGTATCGCTTCTAAAATATTACGACCTGCCAAATCAATGGCGGTTGCTGCTTTAAAATCTAAACTGATATTGGCTTTGTCTGCTGAAATCAAGGCATTTACAACAGGAATTACGCGCCCACCGGCAAGGTAGTGTGCCTCCAATTGGTCGCGGTTGAGTTTAATTCCGGCTTTCGTTCCCGTAATCAATGCATTGACGATAGTACCGGGAGGCACTCTACGCCAGCGCATTAAAATGAGCTGTATAAGCGAAACGCGTACGCCGTTAAGCAATGCATTAAACCACAACCCAAGTGGAACTAACCACAAGAACAAGATTAGCAGGACAATACTTCCGGCAATAATTAAAAATAGGGCTACATTCGGATCAATCATGATGTTATTTTTTAAGTTTGACAATAATTTTACTTCCTTCTATTTTGGCAATGACAACTTGTTGATTTTCATCAATAAAATCATTTTGCGAAAACACTTCTTCGGTAATACCTTCAAAAATGGCTTTTCCGGCGGGCGCCAATCGCGATACGGTTTTTCCTTCCATTCCCACTGTTATATTTTTGTCGAGAACGTTCACCTTACTATCAATTTCCGTTTTCAACATCAAAGGTTTCCATGTTTTATATCTGAAAAAGAATATGGTTCCTACAATAAGAATTATTAAAATAGCTGCAAGCCAAAAGGTTAACATAAAAATCAATTTATGGTGCAAATTAATATAAAAAAACAAGCAATCTTTATCACCATCGTAATATATCTTTCATTATATATTAAAAATCATACTGCAATAACAAATTAACCCGATGTGCATGCCCTTTTTCACCGTTTAAATTTACCCGCTGTCCCCAAAGCAACTCAATACCTGCAGAAGCAAAGTCGAAAAAATTCCAGATGGTATTGATGGCAAGATACTGTCCGTACTTGTAGTACCAAGGTATGTGCGCTTCAAAATAACCGTAATCATCTGCGGGAGTTTCTAATCGTGTAATTCCATATACTACATTGGAATGTACTTTTTTCGTCCAATATTGTTGCAAACCGAGATAACCTCCGTACATCCACACGGTGTTCATTTTTTTAGCTCCCAAAGTTGGAAGTAAATCGTAATTAAATAAAGACAGGTCTTGAATGTAGCTCGCAATTCCTTTACCTCCATTAAATTGGTAGTATAACATGGCGCTGTTCCACAAATGAAAAGTGCCGCTTAAAGCAAGTCCTCCTCCGGGTACAAAAGTCGACTTTTTTGTTATTGTTGAGTCACCATGATTCATAATTCTTAATATTGCTCCCAATTGTACATGACCAAATTTATCTTGATATTTGAATTGCGCCACAAAATCAGGAACGCGTTGCGGCTGCATATATACTTTAAAAGGCTCTGTGGGAATCTCTGTCATTAAAACTTCAGACATTTCGGCGGCAACAGCCACTTGCAGTTTATCTTTATAATAATATGTATATCGTATCATGGGATGCCTGAGTGCAATTTGATTATTAGGCCCTTCACCGTCTATTGTGGGCGGAGACGCTTGCAAATCCATAAATGTCGTCCATGTTTGCCCTACCGTTAATCCGAGAAAAGATACATACGCATGACGTAATTTGAATGCATTATTCGCCCCTGCAAAATTTCCTTCAATAAATGAAACGATGGTGTGTTTTCTTATTCTCCCTACCACTTTCACATTCAAGCGCGATTGATTGGCAAAAATTCTAAATTGCCCGTAATGGTAAGTAGGAATGGAAATTAGCGATGTAATAAAATCGTTATTGGCAATGGAACCATTAAAATCGGCAAATGCTACCACTTTTACAGATCCTCCTATGCCAAATTTAAAAGTTTGATTTTCATTAGCAACCATAAACCTTGGATCACCTTTATCGAAATTTGCTTTTTGAAAATATCCCTGCTCCGGATTATAACCTCGAAACCAAAGTGTATCGGAAATTCTAATAATTGTTCCATCTAATGCTTTTTTTACAGCTTTAGTATGGGATATGGAATCTTGTTGTGCAAAGCTACTTGAATAGGCTAACATGCAAAAAATCAACATATAAAAAGAAAAATTATACTTCATAACGACATTTTTTTTTGCAAAATTAATATAATTTCAAATATTTCATATTTTTGCGCATATTACCATTAAGTTTTCTCATTAAAAACAATACACACTATGGCAAAAAGTTATGAACAAGAAGAAATAGGCGGAATTAATATTATAGCTGTCGGAACTACACTTACCGGAGACATTGTTTCTGCAGGCGATTGTAGAATTGACGGCGTCTTAAAAGGCAATATTACTTCCAATTCAAAAATCTACATCGGCAAAAACGGAATTATTGAAGGTAAAATCCAGTGCCATTCTATTGAGATAGAAGGGAAAGCTACAGCAGATATTACGGCAGTTGAGCTTCTTTCTTTAAAAGCATCGGCAGTTTTAACCGGAAATATACGTGTAAGCAAAATTGCCATTGAACCCGGCGCTAACTTTGTGGGCAATTGTGTGATGCAAAATCCTGTTCCTACACCAAATCCTGATACGGTAAGTGAATAATTAATTATAAAAATGGGTAAAAATGTAAAAAAAACTACACCATCGGGCGGCGCTAATTACTTAGCATTGTCCTTTCAAATGGGGCTATTGATATTTTTAGCCGCTTATGGAGGCATGAAGTTAGACCAAAAAGTGGGTAGTTTTCATATTTTTGCTATTCTATTTTCTCTACTTGCTATCATACTTTCCATGTATTATATCATTCGCAAAGAGATACCTAAAAAGAAAAAAGATGACTAAAGTTCCTGTTCGAAAATTTGTTTACCAGTTGATTGTTTTTTCGGTGATCATGGCGGTTGCCGGAGTTGCATTTCAATGGATGGTACCGCAATATGCTTCGCCTGCTATTCCGTTTATTGTAATTTTCTTCTTTTTAATTACACTTTTTACGCTCTATACCGTTTTACGAATGCCGCATCAAATTACAGGGAAAAAATTTATTGCCGGCTATATGCTATCTCGCATTGTTAAAATATTTTCTACCTTCGTTTTTTTAATTTTATATATGATACTAAATAAAGAAGATCGTTGGAACTTTGCCGGTGCGTTCATGGTAATCTACTTTTCGTATTCTATTTTTGAAATTCTTGCGCTTAAAAAACAATGAAACATTCCTTCGATAATATTCGCCCCTACACGGAAGAAGAAACCATGCAGGCAGCGAAAAAGCTATTTGCCGACCCGACATTTATACAACAATTATCTGTTTTTGAAGATAAAATTGATGTAAATGAATGGATAACAAACATCTTAGCTTGCAAGACCCGCCATGAACTTCATTTGGCTTTTGCTGTAAAGATTTTCCACTATTTTCTTGAGAAAACCTGTACCCATGTCCATTATTCCGGAATTGAACATATTGATCCTAAAAATCAGTATTTATTTATTGGTAACCACCGAGATATTGTATTAGATTCAGCATTTTTACAAGTTTATTATTTTAAAAAAGGCTATGAAGCCTCTCGCTCCGCTATTGGCGATAATCTTATCTCAAGTCCGCTTTTTGTTGAGCTTGCACGGATGCACCAAATGTTTTTAGTGCTGCGCTCCGGCACATTAAAAGAAAAGATGATGAACACGCAACTCTTGTCTTCCTACATACATCATAGTATTTTTGAAGAAAAAGAATCGGTGTGGATTGCCCAGGGCAACGGCAGAACGAAAAACGGAGATGATAAAACCCAGCAAGGACTTTTAAAAATGTTAACTTTGGCTGCTCCGCAACATGCCATGGAAACTTTGAAACGTATGCAAATTACGCCGGTTGCCATTTCGTATCAATATGAGCCTTGCGCACAATTAAAAGCCCGCGAGTTAGCGCTTTCCGAAAATGCTCCTTATGTAAAACAACCCGGCGAAGACGTAAAAAGCATCATCGAAGGAATTATCGGATTTAAAGGCGAAGTGCATCTTGCAATTGGCAAACCGCTGCAACAAGAATTTGAAAATATACCGCAAGAATTATCTCTAAATGACAAACTTGCATTGCTTTGCGATCAGATTGACCGCCAAATTTACGAATATTATTTTTTATATCCGCAAAATTATATTGCTATAGATTTGCAGGAAAATTCAAACAAATTTTCTACGCATTATACAGAAGAAGAAAAAGGCGCTTTTATCCATTATTTGAACGAACAATCTATGGTTCAGGATATTTCTAAAGAAAAAATGATGAAATATTTGTTGGATATTTATGCGAATCCGGTAAAAAACAAGTTTAAAGTTAAAGCATGAGATTCCTCGCTACGCTTGGAATGACCAAGAAAAATCCCCTTCAAATTTTGAAGGGGTGTCTCGCGAAGCGAGACGGGGTAGTTTATATAAAAAATAAAAACATGAAAAAAATAATTTGCATAAATTGCTGGTTAATAGCGATTTTCTTTACTGCTCTTCCTGCCACTTTCGCCCAAAGCAACAGACTTACTACTGAAAAAGGCGAATTGCTATGGCAATACAACCAAAATGTTACCATAGATAAAGAAAACCCCAATAACATTGTAGTAACTTTTGTATTCATTAACGGCATTAACCAAACAGCAATTTCCTTACGGCAAGAACTTTTCACTTCTAAAATTGAATGGCTGAATACCGCTGACGTACCGGTAGAAAAAGAAGAGCGCGTTGATTTTTTGACCGTTAATTTAGCTCCGTTGCAATCTATAGTTTGGAAATATGTTTTAAAGCCAAAACCTATTGACAACGAGCTTTTTTCAGAAAGATCTGCGCTTCTTATTATGAATGAAGGATTTGAGATACGCAAGGAGGTTATTCCGGAGCAGAAGGTTGGGAAGGCTAAAAAATAAATGAAGTTAAATGATAGATTTTTTATTTTCTAACACTATATCTAAACAGCAAAAATTAATAAACCTAATTAAGGGGCACAAAACAAAAGATACAAAAGAATGTATTTTATTTTGCCCGATTTTTGCCTGATTTTTAGTTACTTATAGCGTTTTTTTTGATGGTAGCGTTTCAAATCAATTTGTACAAAAGCATAAAGATAGATGCTTTGACACTTATTTTGCGGAGCGAATGAGTAAAAATGAGTAGTAAATGAGTAAAAATGGATGAAAATAAGTTGTATTTGAGTACGCTTTTAACCGATGTGGAATAATACATATATTTGATTGCAACGTATTTTAAATACAATTTAAGCGGTATTAAAGCCGCTTTTTTATGCTACAAAATAATGTTTGTTTTTAGCCAAAAAGGAACCCAAAAAACCTGCTTTTTACCTCACAAACAACCCTACCAAATACCCCACATTTTCGACTATTTTTTGAGTTACCGTTGAGTTACCGTTGAGTTACCGCCGAGTTACCGTATTTTTATGATAAAATTTTGCACGAGTTACACCCACATAATACATTTTTTAAGCAGCAGATGGGCACTTTTTTAAACGAGTTGGGGGGGGATAATACAGGCATAATATATTGAGTTTTAACGCCAAATTTCTTGTATTGCATTGCAAATCAATTAGTTTTGCAATACTTGCGCTAAAAAGTGTATTTTTTATGGGTATAGTGCACACTATAGGGCTATAGGAGGTTTGTATAGGTGGGTGTATTATGTATATTATTTCTTACCACTATACACCATCGTGCCGCCATTCTTTTTTACAACATAGCCAAGAACTAAAAAGATTTTACGTATATCGGCCCACGCAATAGGAATGGGTTTGTGTTTTAAGCTGCCATCGTTGTGGGTTTCTTTATTGGAGCTATACGCTATTATATGACTTTTATCACTCCCACGCTCTACGCACTTTGTAATCCTGTATTCGCTGGTTTCAATTACATAATCTTCCCCATCTACAATTAAGTGCCTCTCCTGTATTTCTCTTAAAGCGAGAATACATCCGGGAGGATATTCTACCATACTGTCGCCGTAATGACGTATGGCGGCAGTGATTCCACGAAACCAATCGCCGGTATCAATATACTCTGTTGGGGACAGGGAACCGTCCATATTAGCAGAGTATTCATTATTTCCGCCAAAAGAATCCACATCATTGTATAATGGTACAATATTTTTTGTATCTTTGCGCTGATTTTGAGCGGTTTGTGTGTCGTTGTTGGTGTGTGCGTGTGATGAATCATGTACGTTTTGATTTCGCAACATATTACCGGAGCCAGAAACAAGCCAATCGGTATTAATGATTGCAGAATATTCTGTATTTATTATCCGAAAAATGAAGTCAAAGCTCGGTTTACATCGCCCGTTGAGTGCGTCATATACAGTTTGAGACCGATCATACCCTAATTTTTTTCCGAAATCATTAGGCGTAATGTTCAAATAATCAATGACTTTTTTAAGTCTTTCAGAAAAACCTGTATTTTTTTTCATTATTTATTGTTTTATTCAGAATAATCTGTATTTTTGCTGCGTAATTCCAATTAGGAAAACGCGCACAAAATTATTTAAAAATGAATACAGAAATCACAAAGGTAAAAGTAAAATACGGAACCAGCGAACAATTGGCTAAGGCATTCCGTGTAACAACCCGAAGTGTGGGCAATGCACTCAGTGGAAGATCGAACAGTGAAATAGCACGAAAAATTCGTGTGGCTGCTGTTAAAGCTGGTGGGGATCCAATTTATAAAAACACTAACAATTAAAATATAATACTATGAGCAAAACACCAAATCAAAGTATTTTCATGCAAATGCACAACGGTACACGTACCGGCGAAGGCTCCTTTAATGTGGGTCTCAAAGAATTATTTTACATCGCCTCTCAACAAAACAGGCGCAAACTTGTGGATGCGTTCCCGGAGTTTTTTGGGGATGAAGTGCCCGAATTTGGGATTACAAAGAAAGCGGATCCAAAAAAGTTAAAATACAAGGGGTGGGCTATCGTGTGGAACGATGAGGAACAATTATTTGATCTGACCACTCCGGATGAAATGGAACAGCCTGCAGGTTTTCGTGAGGTAGAGGCGCAATTTAGCAATGTTGCTGATGCTAAGGTATTTATTGATAACTATTAAAATACAGGAGGTAATTATGAGCGCAATAACATTTCTTATCCTTATGGGAATATCTTTTACAGTAGGTTTTATTTCAGCATTGTTTGTTGCTAAAAAACCCACACCCCACATTAACGTTCACATCAATAATCTGATAGGTGAAGCAACAATTAACTCAAAAGAAGATGCCGATAACTTTATGGAAAAGTTGAGCGAGTCACTTCAAAGAGTTACTAATGATGTTCAATTTGCTTCAGAACCGGTCCCAGATCAAGCTCAGGAAAACTAATAATAAAGTTAAGGTAAACCCCACAAGCAATGCACAGATCATCAAAACCAAGATTCGGATTTTCTTCTACTGCTTTTTCGCAGGCAAACTCAAATTTGCTTAGCTGTAGTTCTGTTAATCCGGATAGCGCGCCTATGCTTTCAAAGTGTAAAAACAAGTTTTCATCCATACGTGTAAATTTTAAAGTTTGGCAACGCGAAATTACACAAATTTTCCCGAATGGTTTTTCTCCGGTTCGACTCCGGAGCGGGAGCTAAAAAGAACAAAAAAGTAAAATGTATTTTGAGTATAACGGTTTTACGGTAATTACAAAAGCAAACTGGTTGGATGCCGGATTGAGCGAAGATCAGCTTCATAATGATAGTAGAAAAGGACTTTTACAAATAGTTCGCAGGTCATTATACAATCAAACTCTCATTAATTACCACAGTTTACAACCTAATCGTAAGGCTGTTATCCAAGCCAAGTTCGGCGATGTAAATACAACTATTACCAAAAAAGAAGAAATACAACCTACTTATTCCGTCGAGATTGATCAGCAGGCCCGCGCCTTTTATGAAATGTTTAAAAAGCAGGACGGCAAAACGCTCACGGACGATCAGGTTGATAAATATACGTTTAAGGCTTCCGTTTTAAAGGGTGTAAAGGATGGCTGGCACCGGCAGAATCAGCATTTGGCAAAATCGGGCGGCAGAATCAAAAAAGAGAAACTTTGGAGAGCGAACTTTGAGTGGTATAAAGAAAGGTGTGTTGAGTATGACGTGAAACCGGTTAGCAATGTTCGCACCTTTGAAAGGGAGTTTAAAGCGTTTTTAAACGACGGTTACAGGTCAATTTTACACGGTCAGTTGGGCAACGATTCCTCCCGGAAGGTATCCAAGTCGGCAGAGCATCTTTTATTGGCGTTGTGGCGCAAAACAGACAAGCCATTTGTTGAAGGCGTGCATGCTGATTATTTGGATTTTGTTAATGGCAATAAGGAGTTTTACGATAAAAAAAGCGGTGAGTGTTTCTTCCCGGAAGATTTCCAATATAAAGGCAGACCACTTGACATTTCTGTAGGTACAGTTTGGAACTATCTAAAAGATGTATTGAATAATACGGCGGTGTATATGGATAGAAACGGCAATTTTGATTACAATACCAAAATGCGCCCCAAACACAACCGCCACAATGGAAAATACTCATTAAGTAAAATTTCGATGGATGACAGAACGCTGAGCCGTAAAAGCGTGCGGGGTTGGGTTAACAGTTATATGGCTGTTGATGTGGTAAGCGGTTACTGGTTCCGTCCTGCGTACATAGTGGGCCGTCCTACTGCCGACACCGTATATGAAGCGTTTCGGAATATGTTTTGTGAGTTGGATGAATTAGGGTTGCCATCTCCGGCAGAACTTGAGGTTGAGCACTTTTTAATGAAAAACTTCGCCTGGTTAAATTCCGTATTTCCGCACATTCGTTTTTGCAACAGCCCAACGGAAAAACGCGCTGAGCATGCTATAAAGGCATTGAAATACGGATCCTCTAAAAAAGCCGGGCACTCACGCGGACGTTGGTATGCAAAACATGAAGCGTATAGCGTAGTTCGTAATAAAGTGGATGGCGACTTTGTGGAGCCGGAATTTCAACCGCAAACCATTGTTGCCGATGACCTGGCAGATATAGAAGCTCACAACAACGAATTACACCCGCTGCAAAATACCTTTCCGGGAATGACCCGCAAAGAAGTGTTTATGAAGTTTGTTAATCCTGAACTAACAGCCATTGAAAAATGGAAACTGTACCGCTATATTGGTAACGTACAGGATTGCACGATTTACAACAACGATTACGTAATGGCAAACAACGAAACCTTTGAACTGGCGGACTTGAATTGCCTGCGCAAACTAAAACCAAACAACCGCAAAGTGGAAGCCTATTGGCTACCGACTGAAAGCGGATCGGTTGAAACGGTTTATCTATACCAGGATGAAATGTATATCGGTGAAGCTACCAACAGGGCGCTCAAATCATACAATGAATGTGCTGTTGAACGTACAGATGCCGATCGCGAAAATATGCTGTATCAGCACGGACGCATTGCCAAATTTGACAAAAATATTAAAGAGATACGAAACTATATTCCACAGGTCGGCGTGATGGATGCGATTACCTCCCGCACCATCGTGGCCGTTCCGGTGGAGATTGTGGAGTCGGCACCGGTGGAAAATTACGATGAATACGAATTTGTAGGGGATTATGCCGAATTAGCATTAGCACAATTATAAACCTAAAACACCAATACAATGATTACATTAGAATTTAAAAACAGAATTTTAGAAGCGTTAAAAGAACGCCGCACCACGTTTGGAGGATCCGATACGAAACTTGCCACCTCGCTTGGTATTTCAGCTGCGCAGTTCAGCAGAATAATGAAGGGCGAAACAGAAAAGGTATTGAGCGATGCCAACTGGGTAACGATTGCACGTAAATTGGACGTTAACCTAAGCAACGCACCGGACTGGAAGGCAGTAAACACACCGGTGTTTCAATTTATCACGGCACAGTTAGAAACATGCCAAAAAGAGAGCCTTTCCGCGCTTTTGTGCGACCTTTCGGATATAGGTAAGACATTCACGGCACAACACTATGTAAAAACCCACAAAAACGCCATTTACGTGGATTGTTCGCAAGTGAAAAGCAAACAAAAACTGATACGCTACATTGCTAAAGAATTTGGGGTGGGCAGTACCGGAAAATATTCGGACGTTTACGAGGACTTGGTGTTTTACCTCAAAACGCTGCCCAATCCCCTTATTATTCTTGATGAAGCCGGCGACTTGCAATACGATGCCTTTTTGGAGATAAAAGCCCTTTGGAACGCCACCGAAATGACGTGCGGTTACTATATGATGGGCGCCGACGGTTTGAAGGAAAAAATACGCCGCTCTATTGACTGTAAAAAGGTAGGCTATACGGAAGTATTTAGCCGGTTCGGGAAAAGGTTCGGACAGGTAATACCGGCAGGAAAAGAGGACAGCCGAAACTTTATGAACCAAACGGCGGCAATGATTATTAAGGCAAATGCACCGGACAATGTGGATGTTCCCAAATTGCTAAAAAGCACGCTTGGCGAGGATGGTATGCCAAGCCTGAGACGTATTTATAAAGAAATTAGAAAAATAGCCTAACATGCGTGCCTTAACCGTACATAATATCATGACCACAAATTTCAACACGCTTGACTTTACAGGCGATTGGTTGGCTGCTGTGGGCAAACCGGAGCTAACCGGCACATGGTTTATATATGGGCCGCCCAAAAATGGGAAAACATCTTTTGCGATGATGTTGGCAAAGTATCTCTCCGGCTTTGGAAACGTGCTATACAATTCCATTGAAGAGGGATTAAGCCTTACTATTAAAATGGCTATTGAGCGTACCGGTTTGATAGATTCAAAAGGGGTTTTGTTTTTGGACAAAGAGGATGTAAACGATTTACCCAAGCGATTAAAAAAGCAACGCTCTGCCGATATTATCATTATTGATTCTGTGCAGTTTGCAGAGATGAATTTTCAGCAATACAAGAAATTAAAACACTCCTTTAATGACAAGTTATTTGTTTACATCAGCCATGTAAAGGGAATGAATCCGGACGGTAATACTGCGCGCAGGATCCAGCGCGATGCTAACTGTGTTTTTCGTGTTGAAGGACACAGGGCGTTTCCGGTTAGTCGATATGGTGGCGGAGAGCCGATTGATGTGTGTCCGGAACGGGCAGAGAAATATTGGGGTAATATTTAAAGTTAGAATTATGAAATACGGAATAGAAAACAGACTGCAATTAGTAACAGAAGAACAATTTAAAAGACTTAAGAAATTAGGGTTTGATTGGTATTGGGCGCTTGAAAGCATTAGACCTACGGTTGCACTTGCATTAAAGTGGATTAGAGATGAAAAAGAAATAAAAAATAGCGTAACATTCTTTGATGTAGTTTCACCTACTTACATGGGTAGATACCAAGTGCCGCAAGTTACAGATGTAGGAGAAAGAAGGTTGAAACCAAGAACAAGTTATGATGCAGCAAGTTCAAGTGATTACGAATCCGCTGAAAGCGCATTATTAGATGAATTATTAGCAATTTTAGAAAACAAATAATATGAAACAGTTTAAAGGAAGAGCAATTTACAACCCCTCAGGAAAAGCCGGAGAGTATAGCTATTGGGCTTGCAACTTCTACACCGGTTGCTCGCACAACTGCCATTATTGTTACTGCAAACGTGGTATAATGGCACATACATGGGGTATTTTGCCGACATTAAAGGCCTGTTTTAAAAATAGAGAACACGCCATCGAAGTTTTTGAAAAAGAGCTAAAAGCAAATTTGCCTGAATTGCAAAAACATGGATTATTTTTCTCATTCACTACCGATCCTATGTTAAAAGGAACGATAGAGTTAACTTGGGATGCTATTTGTATAGCAGCAAAAAACAATGTGAAATGTAAGATCCTAACAAAACGTGCCAGTTGGGTAAAAATCCTATTGAATGGGATTAATGCTTACAGAGAAAGAAGAATAGAGGTTGATAGTATTATAGATTTTATTGCTTTCGGATTTACGCTTACCGGACACGATGAGCTTGAACCTAATGCTTCTACAAATACTGAACGAATCGAAGCGATGAAAAAATTACATGATGTCGGATTTAAGGTTTGGGCTTCAATTGAACCTATCATTGACTTTAAAAGCAGTAAGGAAATGATACGCCAAACCGCACCCTTTACCAATTTGTATAAAATCGGTTTAGAGAGTGGTAAAAAATACAGTCCAATTGAAGCAAGGGCATTTATGGGAAGTGTGAATTGGTTTACGCGCACACAGGTAAATCCCCCAAAGGTATATTTTAAAGATTCCTTATTGAGTATTGCCGGTGTTAGCCGCGAAGATTTACCGAGCAATTGTGTAAGCAGAGATTATAACATATTTAACGAATCATGAGCACCGTAAAAACCAAACCCAGCCACAGCCGGTTCTTTGCTTTATTAAAACAAATGCCTGGATGTACAAAAGAAGAACTTGTTTTTGAATGGAGCGAAGGCGGTACTACTTCTTTGAGCGAATTCTACGAACTGTGCCCTACCCTGTATTTAGAAATGCTCCAAACAATGGACAAAGCGATTAATGACAATGTCGCCATAAAAAAAGCCCGTAGTGGTGTATTGAAAGTGATGCAAAAATTGGGTATAGATACAACAAACTGGAAAGATGTAAATGCTTATTTGGAAAGTCGTAAAATCTGCAATGGAAAAAGGCTTTACCATTTGAGTTTAAAAGAGTTGAATGAGTTGCGTAAAAAATTGGAGGCTATTTTATCAAAACAATAAAATCATTAGTTATGGAAAAGAAATACACTCGCTATTATTTACACCGGAAAGCCAAAAGTGATGGCTTTAAAATTGATGCGCGCAAAAGGGTCATTATTTGCCCCCCCCTATATGATACTGCCAACTTTTATCTACAAAAACTAATAGAAAAGTATAAATATACCAGACAATTATCAATCCTTTAAATCATAAAATTATGACAACAGCAGATTATTATCCAAACAAAAGCCGCCTTGATTTCATTGCGTCCGATGGAATGCCATGTGGCGGCATTATGGGCAACCTTGCCCATTTAAAAGCGGCAAGACTCCTACAGTCAGGTAACGCCATTGTGCGCATTTGCCTTGACAGTGCAATAAACAAACAGCGTAAAAACAAGGCAAAATACTTGCCAAAAAGAAAAAGCATAAAAGAATTTAGTAACAATTAAAACCGTAATAGTTATGATACACACAACAAAAGACAGTATGTGGACAGATGAAGCAGGTGTGCAAATCCCTGTATCACGCATCACAAAATTAGAAAGACTTATGGAGAACAAGTCTTCAGCTATTGTAAAAAAAGCGACCTCCCTAAACAAGCAACTTTCAGAATTCAAATTGGAATTAAGAAAGGTTTGTAATGAAATCTATGCTGCGGCCATGGCAGAAAAAGGAGCAAAAACAGATGCAAAAGGAAATTACACCTGGTTTAATTTTGACAGGTCAATAAAAATTGAAGTTGCAATAAACGAACGCATTGATTTTGATGATTTGACAATAAAAGCCAGTAAAGAAAAATTTGATAAGTTCCTTAGCGAAAACATTCAGGGGAAAGCGGAATTTGCAAAGGAACTTGTAACGGATGCCTTTACGACCTCTCGTGGAAAGTTAGATACAAAAAAGGTAATGGGGCTTTTAAAATATCGGTCAAAAATACAAGACGAAACGTTCCAAGATGCTATGACATTGCTTGAGCAGTCAATTCGTCGTCCTGATTCAAAAACGTATTTCCGTGTTTGGGTAAAAGATGGAAACGGTAAATACCAAAATATTGACCTTAATTTCAGTTCAATTGATTAGAGAAACAAACAATGACAGATAAGCGTATTATTCGTGTGTTTCCTCGAAAAACAAAAGCAACTCCGGACGATGAGAACGTAAGGATTAACTGCAAGCCTGTGATATTTGATGAAGCCGATGAAGTACATGTATCTGTTACATTCACGTGGGATTTAAGGCGTGCAGAATATTTGTATAATCAATGGCGATGGGCAGGATTTAACACAAAGATAGGCGGTGTTGCATTTGGACAACCAGGTGGAGAGTTTGTGCCCGGATTGTATCTGAAAAAAGGATATGTGATTACTTCGCGAGGCTGCCCGAATAAATGTTGGTTCTGTAATGTTCATAAAGTACAAGGCGATTTAATAGAATTGCCGATTGTTGATGGTTATATTATTCAGGATGATAATTTACTTGCATGTTCTGAACATCATATAAACGCCGTTTTTGAAATGCTAAAAAGGCAGAAAAATAAACCAAAATTTACAGGCGGTTTGGAGGCAAAATTATTAACACAAGAAATGGCATTCAAGTTAAAGGAACTTAAACCGTCTTCGTTATTTTTTGCTTATGATACGAAAAATGATTTCGATCCTCTCATACAAGCAGGTATTTTTTTGAGAAATGCAGGTTTTAAAAATAATAGCCACACGGTGTGCTGTTACGTGCTCATCGGGCATAAAGGAGATACCTTTGAAAAAGCTGAAAAAAGATTAGTACAAGCATGGAAAGCAGGATTTTTTCCTTTTGCGATGCTTTATAGGGATTTTGAAGGTAAATATGACGAAACATGGAGAAGATTCCAAAGAGATTGGGTAATACCTGAAATTAAGGCTACAAAACTAAAAATGATACAATATGAAAACAAAGATTTGGGCTAATATAGTGCAAGAGCATAACAAATCAATGGATTGTTGTTTGGGATTTTATTACAATTTCAAGAAAGGGTCTGAGATATGTATAAATAGGAAAAATTGCGCTTTATATCAAAAGTATAAAAAGAATGACGAAAAGAAGTGGTACCACGAATTTCGCTTTTATAAATTTATTAAGATTAGCGATTTTAGAAAGTGTAAAAAGTATAAACAATGAAAGTCTATCTCGCCGGCAAAATTTCAGGACTTAGTTTTCAAGACGTTTTTATCAAATTCAACGCAAAGGAATTTGAATTAAAACGGGCCGGCCATACTGTTGTTAATCCGATCCGGTTGGTTTCGCAGTCGTGGAGTTGGGAAAAGTGTATGAAAAAATGTATAGAGCAGCTGGCGCAATGCGATGCCATTTATTTGTTGCCGGACTGGGCAGAAAGCAGAGGAGCAAAATTAGAATACCATATTGCGCAAGAACTTAAACTAAAATTAATAATATTATGAAAATATTCCACATCACATCCACCAGGTTTGAGGGATATATCGAATTGAAATTCGATGAATCAGACAAATTTAAAGGTATTTGTTTTTTAGAAACCAATATTAGTGAGGACGCACAAAAATGGTTTTTAAAAAACATTCCGGCTAATGTTCATGCACTTGGACTTTATAAGCAATACGATACGGTAACGGTAACCGAAATGATGCAGGACGTTACCTTTGACATGTTTTGGAAACGCTATGATGACAAACTGAATAGCAGCAAGAAAAAAACGCTTATAAAATGGAATAGAATGCGGGAAACGGAGCGTGTGAAAGCCTACCGGTTTATTGGGAAGTATTTTTCTTCTATTCCCGACGGAACGCGCAAAAAATATGCGGAAACGTATTTGAATGCTGAATTATGGAATAATTAAAAAGTTATGGCAACAAAGATTAAAATAAGGCTCACACGAACCGAGTACGAGGTAATAAGAACGTATGTTCTTTACGCTTCATACAATCTTAGTGTTGCCGATGCACGTTCGCTTTACGAAAAGGAAACGTTGGAGGTGTTAAACGCAAGATTTGAAGCTAAAACGTACAAATATCAAAAAATCTACAATTTCAGTTTCTCTATTATTGAAATGGTAGTTTTTATGAAGCACATAGGCGAAGCAATGCAGTTGAATGGTAGCTACGAAAGGGCAGCCTACAGTTTATTATACACCCAACAAATAGCTCCGCAGGTACAACGTGCCATACAAATGAGAATGAGTTTTTAAATAACATTGAATCATGAGAACATCTATTAATTATTTGGAAAAGGCGCAACACGTACAGGAGCTTGTAAAAAAACAGCAGGAAAGGTACATATACATTACGCTAAAACAAATATGGAAAAACCTGCGAAAAGAAAAACAGTATTTTGAGGGGTATGATTCTTTCATTCGCATTTTAGGAGAAGGAAACTTGCGTAGCCGTATTGAGCAGGAAAAAGAAAAACAGAATCCGGGTAATCAAACTACATTAACCTTCGACCAATAAAAAAGCCCCAAAAAATTCGGGGCTTTTTTTATTTCTTCAGTATTTTACTCAGTTCATCTACAATCACCTTTTCAATTTCCTTATTCAGTGTTTCCGATTCACCGATAAATTGGCGCTTAGGGATAACCACATTTCGATTTCTTCCGGCGTTGTTTGTTCCCTCATTGTGGGCAGATGAATAGGGTAAATCAGAGGTAATGGTAACCTTGCCGGGTTCCGTTGTCGCTTTTATGGAGCGGCCCAAGTCTCCGGTTCCGGTAAGTACAGGCAGCTTTGCTTTGGCAAGATCGGCACGCTTTGGGTTTTCGCAGCGTTTTACCTCTTGCCATTTTTCCAAATTATTATCAGTAAACCCTTCATCCTGGAATGACTTTTTGAAATGTAGCACGGCTTTATTGGCGGCTTTTTTTGGTATGGTTTCCTCCATTGCCTTTTTTATTTCTTCCTGTTTAGACTGCAGATATTTCCTAAATTCTTTTGATGTCATGGTTTTATATTAAATTTATACTATTTTCGCGGCACAAACTGCCGAGTTGTCTTGCAAAGGGGAGGTTTCATCCCCAAGTTAATACAACCCGGCTGTTTTTCTTAAATTGCTACTAATTGCATACAGCCGGTAGTCTGAATCACTGAATTTTGAAACTGAAATAAATGCATTTTTTTTATTGGGTAGCGTTACCTTAAAATAAAAAAACTCTATAATTTTTCTTTTGTAGGGGTTAGCCTTCTTGCTTTCATACATTGTGTTTGCTTCGTGAGCTACCAGTGTTCCGCTTTCAATAATTTTGTCCAAGTGTGGTATGAGATTGTTCTTTAAAACAAAATTATCACCACATAAATCCTGCAGGTAGTGCCGGAGCCCATATTTGTCAAATCCTACCTTCGCGGGTTTATTTTCTATCTCTACTTTCGCAGTTTTCTCGTAAAATTGACTTAGTTTCGATTTCCACTCTTCTTTTGAAAAATGCCTGTGTTCTTTCTCAATTTCACTTCTTTGCCTGGCGTTTACTTGTGTAAAGTAGGTAGCCTTATCTGAAAATATCTCACCTGTTTGTGCGGGGTTTCCTTCCAGCCCTTTATGATTTACCTGTTTCCACGTGTCCTCGCCCGGTGTTCCATCGCTGCCGTCTGTTTCCTGCCAGTCGCATTTACAGTTCCAAAGATTACCGGGTTGGTTTTGGTTCCAAAATGGGGAATCTTTGGGCCAGTACTTGTTGTAAAATACAATGTGTTCCTCCCTGCGCGTTACGCTACGGCTTGGCAGCCACATAATGTAGGGAAATATTTCGTTTCCGGTTTTATCGCCGGTAAACTCCTGCCACTGCTTTGCTGTCCTGCATCGCGCCACGGCAGTGTTGTGCTCTGCTACCTGATAACGGTTAAAGGCGCTTATCACTTTTTGCGCTTCTTTTTGGTATGCTTCAAAGCTGCGTTCCACGCCGTTTTTATCGGCACGCTTGGCATTTATTTGCTGTGTGGCATGGTAGGCTTTGTATGCCGAAAATCGTGCGGCATTTGCCTCAAATTGCGCTCGCAAGTCAAAGAACCGGTCGCCATATTCAGAGTTTTGAAAAACACGGGCTACAGCTTTTTTAAGATTGCTGCAGTATTCGTTATACAGTTCCGGATGCGCGCCGGCATATCCGTTTTTAATATCCTCAATAATTTTATGGGCTTGCGGTTTTGCGGTAAGTTGTAGCGTTTCGGCAAACTCATTTAAACATAGCTGAAATGATATTAAATTGTTGTTGAAATACAATTTATCCAATTCGGGAAAACCTGTTAGCGGGCGGCTTATTCCCGCCCCTACGCGAAAAAACTCTCTAAACGGTTTTGTGAAAGTTGTAGAGATGTTCCAGCACTACGCGGTTCATCCTTGTCAAGCGGCGTCCCGTAAAAATCTTCTATGTATTCGGGAGTGATATTGTACCCGCTTTGCAAAAGAACAGCATCAATCTTTATTTTGTCCATGGGCCTAACCACTTCCTTTTCTACAATGGACAAATAGTATCCTTCGGGAATATCAATACCGGAGTTCCTTAACAAGGGAAAAACATTGTCGGTAATCCAGTCTTCCACATCGGTAATATCCGCATTGGTGATTTCATCGTATATTTTCAGGTGCACTTCGGCTTGGCTTTGCGAACTGCCGTCGTCCATGGTCATGGTCTGTCCTACAATCCCCTTGCTTATTTCTTTATTAACGGCAAGTATTTTTTGATAAAACACATTGAAAGCATCGGAACGGTTGCTTTCCTTAATTTCAATATCGGTTTGTTTATCGAAAATACCGTAGGAACTGGTGCCCATCGTTTCGAGCCACATCTGTAATTCATCTTTGTATGATTGTGTATTGATGAACGTGCGGGCGATGCGGATTGGAATTCCGAATATCTGTTCAAATTCATCCCAGTTCGCCCATGAGTGGCGTTTAAAAATAGTCATGGGGGCTACACGTTCCAATATGCCTATCAAATCGCTACCCAAGCTGACAAACAAAAAGAAAGATGGGAATTCACCGTACTTTATTGCTACGGAATTGGGGTCAAAGGGATTGTTTAACACAATGCCTTTTTCCGGTATTACACACTCACGTGGAAAGTCTATAATTGTTGGAGTTGGAGTATCGGGATTTTCTATAAAGATAAGTGAATACCCAAAAAATTTACTTTCCATTCCTTTCCGGATAATATGGCGAAACCACCTTGTTTGCAGTCGTGCAGAAAGTTTATCATCTATTTTCCCGTTGGCATCTTTTACAAGTATTTCTTTGTTGAGCACTCGCAAAATACGATTCTCTATTGCTCCCTGTAAATGGTTATCCAACATGGCATCTTTGTAGAGTTGTTGAATGGGGTATGTTATCGGATTGAACGGATCGCGCCGGGAGGTTCGTGCACTTACCCAATCTGTAATCTCTTTGCGATACAGGGATTCGTAAAAACGGAAATAGTCAATTTCCATTTTATTGCCGGTATTGATTTTGATTTCCGGCTTTTTCCCGTGTTTCCTTTTGCTTTCCTGTGCCGCCAGTTGGCGCGTATGTACCGGCTTTAGTATTTGTGGTTTCATATTTTAGTAGATTGATTCGTATTTTCTGTTTCCGCCAAAACGACTTTCTCCCGATTGGCTAATGGGTTCTATTTTTTTAACCGGTGGCAATGTTTTGTCGCCCAGTTCCCCGGTAGATAGTTTCTCAAGCCAGTTCATTGCCTCGTTATACCGGCGTGCAGCTACAGCGTTTTGATTTCGCGTGTGCCGCTCGTATATTTCGTAAATTACGATGTCTTTTAAACGTTTAAGCGTTGCCAGGTGTCTTTCCGCACCCTCACGGCTAAATATTTCTTCCACATCGTAAAAACGGCTCATATAACCTTTCATTAGCGCAATGCTTTCATTGATAATATTGGTAACAATATCGTCATCGCCGCCGATGATTTTGTTGATAATCTCTTCCGTTGAAACGGTTTTTAGTTCTTCTTTTTGTAGAAACATATTAGTATCCTCCTCTTTTTCTTTTACCGAAAGTGGGCTTTGTAATTTCCATGTCTCCTTCCGGCATAATGCAATATAATAGTTGTGCTTGCCTTACACACTCTGAGAGCGCATCGGGGAAGTCGTCGTGTATTTTGCTGCCTTTTTCAAAACTGAAAAGCTGGTGTGATGCCTCCTCCCAGTCGGAGGAGTTTTGTAAGTCTTCCGAAAATGCCAGCCTGTCATTTCCAAATGCACTTCCAAGAATGGTACTGATTTTTATGTATTTGTCTGTTGGGTTGTGGGACGGTAACGGAATAAAGTTTGACTTGTATTTTTGGGCTGCTGCAATCAATACCGGTTCATAAATTGATTTTTGAGATACGTTGGCATCGTAGAAACTTACTACGTTGCTATTTTGTTTAAACATCGTGTAAATGTTGGTAAAATGGTATTGCAAAGCATCTGCAATATCACAGTTCTTGCAAAACAGATTTAATACCGTCATCCCATCGGGGCGGCACCCGATAGATACGTTTGCCTTCGTATCGCCCTGTGCTGAATATGAGAAGTCCCAAAAATTCACGATTAAGTCATACTCTTTAAGTGGGCGTGGTTTTACCCATTTTATTTTTTCAGCTTTAAACAGGCGCCCTACTTTTACCGGTGTATTGTAAAACTCATTCGACAGTGTAGCCTTGTCGTTTTTATACTGTTCAATTTTGCGCAGGCAGTCCTCTTTTGTGTAACGTTCCCAGCTTGGTTCCCACTGCGTATCCGGATTGGCTTCTATTTCCTGATAATATTTTGTTGTAAGGTTTACCAAAAACAGGGTAGCGTATTTTTCCCGTTTTACAAAGTTTTCGGTGGTTTTTAGTTTCTTTGGATTAAAGCCTTTGCGCTTTAACATAGTAGCAATAATTCCGTTGTTTACAAAGTAATTATTATTGATGATGGTTCGTTCGCTGTTTTTTGAGAAAGCCCCCTGAATATCACCGGTTATTTTATTGCAGTATTCCTGAATAAGAGACGTGTTAAGCGAGCGTTTCATATCCTCAATGTCATCAATGGAGGCATATTCCAAACGCACACCGTTTGCCCGTAACCCGCGAAAGGGCTGGTCAATACCCAAAGCCATGAAAGTGCAACGGTCTGTAGTTTCAAATTGCCCGTCTGCCCAGCTTCCGTAACTTTTCTGCGCTCCAAAATCACGAATAATCCGCTCGTTGCTCTCAAACTGTACCTGTAAATCCTGCAGGAGCATTGCTGCGCGCATTTCATTTTGTCCCACTACCAGGAAAAACTTTGCAAGTTCACTTTGCTTAAGCCCAAACGGATAACCTAAATTTGCGTGCGTGCTTTTTGCTCCGCCCCGAAATATGATATTAAAGAGCGTAATGTAATTCTTAAAATAAAGCTCTTTGTAAACGTCAATATGGAACCACGCACTTGGTGAGTCTGCCAAGGGTATAGGGGTTTCCCTACCAAAATAATAGTCGAAAAGCAAGCCGTAATTTTCCGGCTTTAGCAGCATTTTTATACGTTTTTCCTGCTCAGCCTCAGGCTCCTTAATAATGGATTCTACCGTACTTTTACGGATAAGATTCGACTGTTGAATGTACCGATCTCGAAGGTCTTGCAGCTCTCGTTTTGTCATGCGGTATGGTATAATGAAATGCGTTTAAGAGAGTCGGCAGTAAAGTGCTTGGGGAACATTTTTTTTGCCCGCATATCTTTGAATTGCTTCTTAGTAAGATATGTTACATTGCCTTTTATTTTAACAACAAATACCTGGCTTCCGGTTTGCCTCTTTAGCTTGTCTGCCCGGCGTTTAATGCGTTTAAAGTAGCGTACGGCTCTCCAGCGATTGAACCATGTAATTAATGCCATGATCCGCTCATTTTTTCTAACCAAATTTCTTATCAGTTTTCTCATATTAATCGTTTAGGGTTTCGTTGGTTAATTTTGTAATAATGGTATCGGTTTTTGTGCGGACACGTTTCAATATTTCAAGGGAAAGTTCCTTGTCTTTTTTATTTGCCGCCCCTTCAATGTCTTTGGTAAGTGCATGGGTAAGCATTTCAAAAGCCTCATACATGTAGCTCAATGTCTTTTTCCGGTCTGAAAGCCTCTCGAATGCGGAGGCATATTTAGCAGCTTCATCCGGTTTTATTTTTGGTTTTTTACCATCCTTTAAATCTATAAACGACTGAAGTATGGTGTTGCGAAGCTCTGAAAGGGCAATAAACGCGCTATTTCGGGCGTCCTCCCATTTATCATTATCGCGCCACTTTCTAACTGTACTTTCTGCAGCTCCGATAATGTCGCTTATTGTAGGTATATCAAACCCTTTAACGTAAAGCGATTTTCCGTATTGGCGTTTTTTTTCGCCTTCAATTTTTGTAAATTTTCCCATTACATGGCTTTTAATTTTTTCGTTTAACTTTTATCCTTTTTAGGGATATTGGAGTGCGAAAATATAACAGCAAAATATTTTTATCTTATTTTATTGTAATGATACCAACGGTCGCATGAATGATAACAATGTTTTCTATTTGATTCATTTATGCGTTTTATTTTTGCCACCTAAAACAAGAGTAAAAAGTGTTTTTATGGCAGACAAGAGTAAAAATTCAGGCAACCGCGAACTCCCCGAAAAATTAGAGTTTGATTTCGTAATTTGCGACAATACGCTAAACCGGAAAGGGTGGAGGCTTTTGGTTGATGGCATTGATTTAACAGCATTTAATGCAAATCCAATTTGTTGCTTTCGCCATGAAGTAAGAGACATACCGGTTGGGAGGTGGAAAAACGTACGTGTAGAAGGTGAGAAGCTGCTGGGAACAGTAGAATTTGATAGAAACGATGAATTTGCAGTAAAACTTTATTGGAAATATGCGGACGGATTCATGAAAGCCTGTTCTCTTTGGATAGATCCGATTGAAGAAAGTGATAATGCTTCCCTGTTAGTACCAGGGCAAAGATATGGAACTGTAACAAAAAGCGAACTTTTGGAGATTAGTCTCGTAACGCTTCCCGGACAAAAAAACGCAATAGTATTATCAAATAACAATGAATTAAAACTATCCCATTCAGGGAGTGAATATCATTTAAAAGAAATCAAGTTAAACGAAAACCCAGAAACAATGGACAAAGAAGAAAAAAACAACGTGGATGAGCTAAGCAAACAGCTATCCACCGAAAAGGAGCGAAACGCTACCCTTCTCATTAAACTTCATCAAAAACGCGGCGTTGTGGCTGACGGTGAAGTAGAGCATTTGAAAAAATTGGCAATTACCGATCCCGACAGCGTAGAAAAAATGTTGGAGGCACGCCCTGAACCGACACCGGAAAAAGTGGAGGAAACCTCTAAAACAGAAGAAACAGAAAAAAAAGAGCAGGAACGCAAAGAACTAAGTGCAAAATTGGAAAACTTTGGAAAAGATGGCTCCGGTAAATCTGCTAACGGGCGGGACGGTTGGAATTACCTCGAATGGTTTAAAAAGGATCCGCAGGGGCTTGAGCTAATGGCTAAAAATGAACCGGAAAAATTTAAAAAGTTGGAAATGGACTTTGCCCAGGAAAGCAAAGCCATGCACTTAAAAGCTGAATAAAAGTATTAATCAAAAAAAGAAAGTAAACAATGAAAAAGTTATTAGGATTTATTACGATTGTCGCCATATTTGTGGCAGGTATTTTATCGTTAGGAGCGGCAACGCCTACCGGTATTGGATTGTTGGTTGCCGGTAGCGGAACCGTGTTAATGGATGCGGGCGCCGCGCTTACTTTGGATACGCAAAAAATTGTTTTTCTCCGATCGTTAAAGGAGGAATATGATGCGATTGAAACATGGATGAATGAAGCAGAGGACTTAAGTATGTTTGTCAGCGAAGGACAAACATTGGTATTTCCGGAAGCCGGGGCAGACCCAAGCGTATATAAAAACAGGATTTCGGATATTGATAGCGTAGAGCCGGAAGAGACCGTTCATAAAGTTGAATTGGACGTTTACGATTCGCAAAATTACAAGATTAGAAACGCTTTATTGCACGCACTGCCATTTGAAAAAGTACAGTATTACACAAAGAAGTCGGCAGACGCCATTATAAAGAAAGAGGTACAGGACACGGCTTACGCATGGGCGCCAAAACAGTCGGGTAATAAGATTTCGATTCAGGCGAGTTCGGGACCGGCGAGAGGCGGCTATAAGATGCTTACTCTTGATGATATTGTTGCCTTAGCCCGCGACTGCGACAACAAAGAGTTCCCGGACGGAAGGAATTTGGTGTTGCCCTCAGATATGTGGTGGGATTTGGTAAACAATAATGAAATATTAAAAGGACAGCTTAAAAACCTTACGCCAAACGGTACAATTAAGCCCACGATGGTAGAGTACTACGGCTTTAAAATTCATAAATCGTTAGGCGACAAGTTAGGTATCGGATGGGATGTTGCGCAAAATAAATTGGCGCCTCAGGGTGCACTTATTGGAGGTAACGTGGTTCCGTGTGCGCTCCTGTTCTGTAAAAGCGAAGTGTTCCGTGCCGGTGGTATGTACGAAATGTTCTATTTGAATAAATCTCAAAACCCGACAGGGCGTGCTTATGAATTTGGATTCCAACACAGGTTTAAATCCGATTTTCAAATGAGCGCAAACCGCTATTCAGGCTTAATTTATTTAGCAAAAGCGTAGCAATGAAACTTAAAGATATATACTTACTGGTAGAAGAGACGGCACAAGCAAAAATGCCCCACTTGCAGTACATTGACTTGCAAAAAAAGCAATTTGAGCGAGATACTGAAAATTATCCCATACCGGTACCGGCATTATTAGTTGAATTTGGAGGCGCGAGCTTTTCAAACCTCGCAAAACACAGGCAAATAGGAGACTCTACCGTAAGTATATATTTTTATCAAGAGTTAGTAACCGACACTTTTAACAAAGCAGAGCTAAGAGACGAAACCATTGAGCTGTTGGATTCCAAAGAAGAAATTTTTCAACATTTTGAAGGGTTAAAAGTAGATGACACAACGCAATTGGTTCGCCAATCGGAAAGCGATTTTACATTTGAAAAGAATAATGTTTGGTTTAAGGTTACTTTCTCTTTCGCCCAATACGAAAAGAAAAAAGAAAACACAGGGAAGATAAAAGCAATCCCAGTAATTATTGTAGAAACTTAAAAAATTAATATCATGTCAAATAAACCATTAACACCGGAAGAAAAAGCGGCACAAGCAGCCGCCAAAGCAGAACAGGCAGCTAAAAAAGCTGCAGAAAAGGAAGCCGCCAAAAAAGCAGAGGCAGAGGCCAAAGCAAAAGCGGAGCAGGAAGCTAAAGAAAAGGCAGAAGCGGAAGCCAAAGCGAAACAGGAAGGCGAAGAAACTAATAACGACACTGGCGGTACCAGCGGCGATAAAACAGACCTAACAGGAGGAGATCCTGGCGAGCAAAAAAAGGGAGGGGACTCACCTAAAAAAACGGAGAATCCTCTTGAAAAGTCGGCTTTTGAAATCATGAAAAAGCATGACCTAAAAGAGGTGTATTGTGTGAACGGATACTTTTTTACTAATGAAGAAAGTGCGAAAAACGCTCTTAAACAGTATCCGAAAAGCAAGTTAGAAACTTTTAAACAGTAGTACGATGTTATCAAGAGTAAAAATAATTTTTGAAAACGGATTGCTCGGCTCCTCGTCGCCAATGGATGACGGCGTGTGCGGGCATATTTACACGGGGGTTGCAGTTCCAGGAAAGTTAGAACTGAACAAACCCTATTTGATGACCAAATTTGACGCATTGGCAGATTTTGGGGTTACTGCAGGAACTACCGAAATTATTAACGGCGAGGAAGTGTTTACTCCTGATCCAAATGCCAATATGTATAAAGCCGTAAAAGAGCACTATGATATTGCGCCGCAAGGCAGCAAGTTATACTTTATGTGCGTTGCCGATACGGTAAAAATGTCCGATATGGTGGATAAAACCAAAAGCTACGGCAAGAAACTGGTAGAGTATTCCAATGGCGCCGTCCGCTTTTTGTTCTGCTTTAAAAAAGATGCTGCCACATACACCCCTACTATTTTAGATGGTTTGGATGAAGATGTTTATTTGGCGGCTACTGAAGCCCAAAAGTTGGGCGTTCACACAGCCGACGTTTGTTTTGCACCCAGCATTGTATTTTTAGAGGGCAGACATTTTAACGGTGTTCCTGCCGACCTGAAAGGACTCCACCAGGGCGACCTTAACCGTGTAGGTATTCTTATTGGCGATACTGTTTGTGGCAGCAATGGCGCCACACTGGGAACGCTTTCCGGTACACTGGCAAGCATTCCGGTACAGCGTTCCATTGCCCGTGTAAGAAGCGGTGCGTTGCCTGTGAGCAAACTTTACATACAGGATAAAATGGTAGAAGATGCCGACGTGGAAGTTATCCATGACAAAGGGTTTATCACCTTCCGCACTTTTGTTGGTAAAGCCGGTTACTTCTTTTCCGATGACAAACTGGCGACAAAGGTAACCGACGACTACGCATTGATTCCGAGGCGCAGAATAGTTGACAAAGCGTATAGAATTGGCTACATTACCCTACTTGAGGAGTTGAATGAAGAACTTCCGGTTGATGACAAGGGACGTATCCCCGCACCGATAGCAAAAAGTATTCAAAACAGCGTAGAGCGTGCCATTATGAACAATATGACCGCTTATCGTAACCTTGGCAATGACCCCAGCGACCCCAACGATACCGGTGTTGAGTGTTATATTGATACCAACCAAAACGTGGTAGCTACTTCCCAATTAGATGTGCGTTTGCGCGTGAAACCCTACGCTTACCCGAAATACATTGATTGCTATTTGGGGTTCAAAGTAGGTCAGGCGTAAAGAATTAAAAATTAAGAATTAAAAAATTAACAGTTATGTTTGATTCAAGACAATACGAATGGAATGATTTAAGCTTTGTTTTAGGTGGCAGAAATTTGACCGCTTTTACAGGTGTAAAGTACGCCGAAAAGCAGGAAAAGGAACTTCTGTATGGCAAAGGCAATGAGCCGTTGAGTATTCAAAAAGGTAACAAGGGCTATGAAGGCGAAATAACACTTTTGCAATCCGAGTTGGAAACACTGAGAGCGGTCGCAAAAAACCGCAGTATTCTCAATCTGCAGTTAGATGCTGTAGTGTGCTATGGCAATCCTTCAGAAGGTGATGTAATGATTACAGACTTTTTACAAGGCATTCAATTCACCGAATCACCCAAAGAAATGAAACAGGGCGATAAAAACATGGAAATTACCCTTCCTTTTATTTTCCTTCGCCTTAAATAAGTTTAACATTTAAAAAACAAAACAATGGAACAAGAAAAATTAACGGGTCAGGCGACCGATGAACAAATAAAAGCGTGGAAAGAAAAACACGAAAAAGTCTTTTTTACAAAAGCTGAGGGGCATATAGCGTATTTTAGAAAGCCCGACCGAAAAGAACTGGATTATTCCCTTTCGATGAAAGACAGCAATCCCTTGAAAGCCGACGAGGCTATGCTGAAAAGCTGTTTTCTCGGCGGAAGCAGTGTGTTTACAACCGATGTTGGTTTTATGATTGGAGCCTCAGGTTTGATTGAAAAATTAATTGCGATAAAGGAGGCTGAACTGGGGGAGTTGTAGAAAATGCTGACGGTAGTATTAAGCATAACTGGATTGGATTTATAAATACAATGCTTGAATACTACCTCGGCATTGATCCGGACAAACTAACAGACGCGCAATGGGCGGAAAAATTTGCACAATTAGCTACAATACGAAAAATGGAAAATAGCCAAAACTAACTACCAAACCCTAAGCAATGAGTAACCCTGTATTATTTGAACTTAAATTTGACGGTAATGGTGAAGCTCACTTGAAAAAAATATCAAGTGGGCTTGACTCTGTTAATACAAGAATGAGCAAATTTTACTCATTTGTCAAAAAGGCTGCCGTTGCTTCACTTTCTATTGTTGCTGTTAAAAGAATGATAGGAGGCGTTAAAAAAAACTTTTCCGAACTTGAGCAGGCATACCAAGCGCAAAATGTTGCGGAAACAAAACTGCGGCAAGTAATGCGCAATACGATCGGAGCTACCGATGAACAAATAAAAAGTGTCAAGGAGTTGGCTGCCGAGCAGCAAAAATTAGGTGTAATAAGCAGCGGCGTACAAATTTCCGGCGCACAGGAATTAGCCACCTATGTAAGCAAAACCGAAAGCATAAAGAAACTTTTGCCGGCAATGAACGATATGCTGGCACAGCAATATGGTATTAACGCATCCCAGGAGCAAGCCACCAACATCGCTTCCATGATGGGAAAAGTACTGGATGGACAGGTGGGTGCACTGAGTAGATACGGTTACAAGTTTTCAAAGGCAGAGGAACGCATTTTAAAATTTGGGAAAGAAGAGCAGAGGGTTGCCGTTCTTTCTAAAATCATTGCCGAATCAGTTGGTGGAGTCAACAAGGCATTGGCAGACACTCCGGAGGGAAAAATGGCGAAGGTTGCCAATGAAATGGGAGATGCCAAAGGGCGTATTGGAAAGTTTATCACAATTACGAAAAATGCCCTGTATCCTGTCTATGAAACAATTTTAGGGAAAATAAACAAAGTTGGCGACTGGTTTGAAAGAAACCAGGAGAGAATATCCGGTGTCGTTACAAAAATTGCAAGGGGTATTTCGGTGGCAATAAATGGTATTTGGAGTTCTATTTCAATGATTAAAAATTTTATAGTTTTTTCTTTCAATACAATTGCACAGGCTATTCAAAAGACAGGCGAGTTCTTTGTTTGGTTATGGGAAAAAATTAAAAATCTTTACCCAATAATTATTTCAGTTACTACAGTCATTGGTGCGTGGATTATAAAGTCAAACCTGCTAAGAGCAGCGAAGTATAAACTTTGGTGGCAAGTGAATTTACTGAAACGTGATATTGGCATATTAAAAAGCATTATCGTTAAAAACACCGCTGCTATTTGGGCAAAAATCACATCTGTTTGGAGCGCGGTAGCCGCAATGGGCGTTTATGGAACACTCACTTGGCTGCTTGTTGGAGCAATGGGTGCGCTAAAAATAGCTATAAGAGCTGTGTCGGCTGCCATATATGCAATTCCGATTATTGGATGGATTGCGGCGGGTATTTCATTGGTAGTTGGTATTTTTAAACTTTTGTGGGACAAAAGCGAAGGTTTTAGAAGGGTACTTTTTGGAGTTTGGGAAGTAATAAAAACATTCTTTGCAGGAATAGGAGGGTTGGTGTCTTTAATTTGGCAGCCAATAAAGGGTTTGTTCAGCTGGATTGGCACGCAGCTTTCTTCACTTTGGGATTGGGTGAAAAGCATAGGGCAAAATATTGGAGGTTTCTTTTCCGGTATATTTAGTTCTGTTGGCGGCTTTTTCACCGGTATTTGGGATTATATTTCAGGTTTTTTCTCATGGCTTTGGTCTGCTTTTGCAAACGTTGGAAAGCGTATTAAAGATGCGTTTCAGCCTCTCTTGGATATTTTTGACAAGATTTTTGCAGCCGTAAAAAAATTATTCTCATGGGTTTCGGATAAAATAGGCACTATTACAAAACCCATTGGCAAGTTGTGGAATAGAATCAGGGGAAAGACAAAGGATGCCTATGAAGAAGGAGCGGAAAAAGGAAGTAAAAGTTGGAGAAGATCGCAAGCGAAGAAAAAAGGAGACGGAATATTAGATCCTGCTATACCGGGCGTATCTGACTTGAAAGGCAGTGGTGACAAAGTTCCCAGTTCAGTAACCAAAGGCGCCGAAGCCACCGCCACCGGCGGAACCCGCAACACTCAAATCAACATTAATATGGGTAAGTTTTTCGACAATATGGTGTTTAACGGTGGCCTTACTGAAAATGCGAAGGATATTGAGCGCAAAATGGAAGAAATTTTACTGCGCGTACTTTATTCAGCACAAAACGCAGGGTAGAAGCAATTACAAACAAATAACTACGAATAACAATGGATCCGATACGGGCTATAAATGAAAAGACTAATTTGGCGTTAAAAATCACTAACGCTTTTGGGTACAATATACCCCCGCCTTTTCTTTTTGGAAAATCGGTTGTGCTGGATCCACAGCTAAATTCATCGGATTACGACAAAGACAAATTTGACGCGAAGTATGGTAAAAACTTTGAGAGTACACTGTTTTTAGTACCATGTACTTTTACCTATGTAAGGGAAGGCGAAAAGGAAAAAACAGAATTTCAGCTTCCGCTGGATCCACTTATTTCAGTTAGCGGGAAAAACATTATTCGCAGACGTTACGTGGCAAAAAGCAAAATGCGCGGCTCTATTAAGGAAACATGGAGTCAGGATGATTTTGAAATTACTATTGCCGGGCTCCTGCAAGCGGAAGATGAAGAAAAAATGAATGAATATATCAAAACGATAAGAGAAATATGTGAGTGCAAAGAATCGGTAACAATAAAGTGTGGCATACTCATGGATGTTTTTGAGACCACAAGAATAGCCATTGAAAGCTATGATTTTCCCTTTACCAAGGGAATAGAAAATCAGGCATTCACCATTAAAGCGTACTCGGACGATAACTATCAGCTTTTGGAGGAAAAATAATGTTTAAAATGAACTGGAAAATTAGTATTGGCAATTACAATCTGAAAATGATTGAGAGTGTAAAAGTAAAGCGCTCTGTAGAATTATTGGCAGATACGGCTACCATTACACTTCCTGCAACGGTATTTAACAAGGCTTTAAACATTGATGAAAAGATAAAGCGGAGTGATGAAATAAAAATTGAACTTGGCTACGATGATAACCTTGAAACCGAATTTGAAGGCTATGTGGAAAGCATCAGTACGGATGGCGGTTCTTTAGTGTTGAACTGCGAAGATGGGATTTTTTTATATCGTGTTGACATTCCTAATAAGGAGTTTACGAATGTTAAAGTAAAGGACATTCTCAACTATGTAAATACGGAGGTCGGTAAAAAACACAACAAACAGTTTTCATTGGATTGCGATTATGACTTTTCTTATGACAAATTTGTAATTAAAAATGTAAACGGCTATGATGTTCTAAAGAAGATTCAGGAGGAGGCAATGCCAAATATTTATTTAAAGGATAATGTATTGCACATTCACCCGCAATATTCCGAAATATTCGGAGAGGTAAAATATGATTTTTCCAAAAATATTGATGCAGAAGGCACAGACTTGAAATACAAGAAAAAAGAGAACAGGAGGATAAAGGTTACTATTGAATATACCGGCCCTGATGGAAAAACGAAAAAGTACGAGTTTGGCGACATGGGTGGGGAAAGCGTAACACGAAAAACAAGTACAAGCGACCAAAAAAGCATTAAACTATTGGCACAGCAGGAATATGAATCGAAAAGCTATGACGGATACGAGGGGAGTTTTCAGGCTTGGTTGATACCGGTTTGTAGTTCCGGATACCAGGCAACCATTATTGACCCCGATTATGAATATAAGGACGGAACGTATTATGTTCTCGAAGTTGAAACCACATTTAGTAAAGAGGGTGGAGTAAGAGTGATAACATTAGGTAAAATATTGTCAAAGTGAACAAGGCACGCGAAATAAAAAGGCTATTGAAAGAAATGTCCAACGACAACGGAAAGGCGGACAACCGTAATCTGTTTATCTCGGCAGAAGTTGTGGAAGTGGGCGATGAAACGTGCGATGTGGATATTGCAGGAACTACATATACCGGCATTCATTTGGCGGCGGTTTCGGACGGAAACGAAAACAATTTTATCATTAAACCTAAAAAGGGTAGCGTTGTATTGATTTGCGACAAAACAGGCGGCGACATGGCGTGGATGAACGTAGTGGCGTATTCGGAAATTGCAAGTATTACCGGAGTTATTGATGAAGATATTACATTGAAAATAAAAGGCGATGTTAAAGTTGAGTGCGATAAGGTAATTGAATTTAATGGAGGTAAAAATGATGGGTTGGTTGTTGCTGAAAAAACTGCCTCCAAAATTAGCAATCTTGAAAATGAAATAAACCAGCTAAAACAAATACTCACCGCTTGGGTTCCGGCTCCAATGGATGGAGGCGGAGCTTTAAAAGGAGCTATTTCGACGTGGGCAGGCATGCAAATACAGCCCACAACCCAAAAAAAAGACTTATGGAATGACAAAATAACGCACTAATATATGACAGCAAAACAACAATTAAACAAGGATTTGGAAGACGGTTTTAAAAAACTGAAAGGTGATAATATCACTGATCAGGTGGCGAAGGTAATAACAGATGCAGCTGATAAATACATTGTTTTAAAATTAAAAGAATTAGAAATTTTATAATGAGCAAAGGCATAGGCATATTATTGGGTCAAGATGGCGATGTTATGATACGCAACGGCAGTATGGTTGTGGGTGATAGTTCCCTGCAAAATCAATATATGATTTTGGTAGCTCAAAAAAACGAGTTTAAGGAATATCCTACGCTTGGGGTTGGGGTCAGTGATATGTTGGGCGATGATGATGTTTTAGAGTGGAAAAAACGGATTAGGGAGGAATTTAAAAAAGATGATTTGAAAGTGAATAAAACAGATTTGGATTTACAAACGGGCGAATTAGAAATAGACGCAAAGTATAACTAAAAACAAGTAATCATGAGCACATATTACGAAAACGCATTAAGATTTAAAGGAGCGCCATATAAAAGTGGCGGCATGGATATTAACGGCATGGACTGTTCCGGTCTTGTGAACGCTGCTACAGGTCAAAAAAACCGCGTTTGGTCAACGAGTGCGGGCAAACCTCCAGGAAACTGGCAGGAAATTAAACCAAATGCTGTGCATTTGCAATCGCATGACAATTTTATTAAGCTACTTAAAAAGGGGGACTTGCTACTGTGGAAAGGACATGTTGCATTTTTTGCCGGAGGCGTACAACTTTTCCACGCCCGTACCGCCGGAAAGCCAACAGATTTTACTAATGATTTGAAACTTTATTGGTTAAATGCCAAAGGTTATCCTACTGTTTATAGGCAATTATAATAAAATACATAAAACAAAAATACTATGGGCTTTGAAGCAATTATGATGTGGATTATTGCACCGGTTATCGCGACTGCAGCCGGTGGCCTTGGCGGTTGGTTTTTTAGCAGAAAACGACAAAGGATTGACAATATAGATGCAGCTACTGACACATTTAACAAAATCATTGCACAGCTAAGAAGCGAGCTTGGCATTCATGCTGAAGAGAAAGACCGTAATACTGGGCTTATTGAAAAACAGTCGCAGCAAATTAAAGAGCTGACAAGCGAAGTGCACAAACTTTCTAAAGAGGTAGAAGGTTTAAGACGTGAAAAAAAGGAAAATATTATACTTAAAAAGAAAATTGAAAAATATGAGAGCCTTCTTATTACACATAACATTAAATATTAGTATATGAAAAAATTATTGTTTAAATTCATAAAGTATGCAGTATTAGCGGTTGTATTATCCGTTATGGTTACAACAATTGTATTACAGCAGAGGAACATAAAAAGCCTTAAAAATCAAACAAAAGAGCAGAGCGAAGTAATTCTTGAGCAAAGAGGTACAATAAAAGAACTTTTGCAAAAAGAGACATTCCGATTTGATGTTGCGCTAAATGTACGGGATCAATCAAAAATGACCGTTAACGGAAAGGGTAACAGTGGAACTATTAATGTGCCAACCACAAGAACTTATGAGCTTAAAATTGACAGTTCGAGTTTTATACAATTCAATCCATCCCTTCGCATCCCATGACAACCATAACGCCACTTTTTGGACAATCTATTTTCGACATTGCGCTAAAAACGTGCGGAATTGCCGAGGCGGCGTATGATATTGCGCTGGCAAGTGGTGTTAGTATTACGGACAACGTAGAGGGTGATTTGCTCGTGGTTCCGGAAGTTGAAAAGAATAAAAGAATTGTGGAATATTACGCAATTAATTCGATTTCCCCTGCTACAGACTATCAGGAAAAAACGAAAAAACATAGAATTTTTGATTACACATTTGATTACACATTTGAATAATGGCAAGGACAATACAAACTATAAAACAGCAAATGACGGCGGAGTTCCTGTCAGAAGCAAGCATTAGAGCAATCTACAAAATAGACCCGTCCACGCCCAATGACGGCTTTGATAGCGTGTTTTCAAAAGTAAGCATAGAAAACATACTTTTTTACATTGTAGCATTTGCCATCCATATACTTGAGCGAATTTTCGATACCGAAAAAAACAACCTCACCTTGCGCGTAGAAAGTTTGCGTCCGCACACAAAGTCATGGTATGTTGCGAAACTCAAAGCATTTCAGTTGGGGCATGCCCTCAATAAAGAAGGTGGCTATGATGCAATTGGTGTAGAAGCGAAAATAATAAAACATTGCTCGTTAAGGGTGGTAAATGGTGTGTTAGAGTTCCGGATAGCGAATGATGCAAGTGGTGTGCCGCAAATAATTAATGAAAATGACATAAACTCAATTTATGAATATGCCGGGCGTGTATTTGACGCCGGGGTGCATGTTCGGATTTTCTCAAGTAATCCGGATATATACAGGTGCAATCTATTAATAAACTATGACCCGCTTGTACTTGACTCTAAAGGCAGACGAATAGATGGGACAAATGACACGCCTGTTATTGACGCGATTAACAGCTATTTTAGATCGTTCCCATTTGATTCTGAATTTAGCAACATGGCGCTTACGGATGCGTTGCAGGAGGTAAAAGGTGTTTGCGTTGCGCAATTAACAGGTTCGTGGGCAATGCCACCATCGTTGGGTGAACAAGTTATCATTTCAACCTATATTTCGCGCTCCGGCTATATGGCTTTCAATGAAACTCAAAGTGTAATTGGATACGTGATATAAATTATGAATGTAGATTTTAATCGCTTATTGATACTTTTATTGCCTACTTTTTTAAGGAAAGGGGTGTTAAAATCTTTTTTAAAAGCTGTTTCAGTAGCGTTTCAAGATTGTAAAAGAGAAATTGACACATATTTTAAAGAGCTAAATTATCATGCACAGGTTACCCCTCAAGTTTTCTCCCTTGAAAATATGTTAAATCATTTTCTTGACCCGATACATAAACGCATATATATTACGATCCCTGACCCTGAACCACCTTTTTATTTCTACGAAAGCGGTGGTAATAGCGGCGGTGAGGATAACCTTATGAAATATTTTAATGGCGTAGAGGGCGAACATGACGAGTATTTTCTATGGGCAAACACAGGGCACACGCATGGCTTTACAGTGGTACTGCCATTGGAAATGAAAAGCGATGACATGACTAATTATGTTTTGGCGCTTTTAGATAAGTACAAGCTTTTAACAAAATTACCTATAATTCAATATATATGAAAAAACTAATTTTAGATCACTTAGAACACCGTTTGCCTGCAAATAAAGCATTTCTTCAATATATCAATGAGGAGATGCACAGTAACCTAATAGCACTCTACTCTTCCTTTTATCCCGATTCTGAAAATAACGCTTATGTTTTAACGGGTGTTCAAGGAACCACTGCCGGGCTCATGGTAAACTACTCGCAGGGTTTTGTTTTCTACAATAAGGAGATACTTTTCGTTCCGGCGTTTAGCGTGAGTGCAATTTCAGAGGGTGAACGTCCACACGGATTTAATATTTCGACAACTATTATAAATGAAGTATATGCAAGTGGGCAAACGTTACCTGCATACGAAGAAAGAATATTAGTTTTTTCAAACAATGTTCCATCAGGCCCGCTTAGACTCACAAGTTTGATTCGGAAAAATTGGGACATTCCTTTTTCAAAAATGGAAATACCTACTCCGGGTAATTACTTGGAGAAAAAAGAGGCGCAAGTGATTACCAATGGAAATACACAAAGGCTGCTCATGCACTTGCAGGTACTATCCGCAGCATCTGACATTAGCACAGGTGTGCGTTTCCAGTCCGTTTTTTCAAAAAAAGGATTTATCGGCTTTGGGAAAGCCATTAATAAAACAACCCAAAGAACTTTCGATGTATGCGTCTATCAGATTGGAAATTTTACGCTGATAAAGCGCCCGTGGGATGCAGAACCGACAGCCTCTAATGATACAATAAGCTGGAGTACACTATGGCAATACGTTAATTCAGGCGGGGGCGGAATTAGTATTGAAAATGGTGGCGGCGTTGACTTAGGCATAGCTGGAGGTGCAGATGTAAGTCTTTATATTAACATAACACACGAAAGATTATGACAATAGACGAAAGAATTAATCAAATAGAAGAGGAGACCGCTGGAGAGGGTAATACCAGATTCCGGCTTGCGGCTCTTTTGCGCGAAATATATGCGGTAGCGCAAGGCACAGGTGGAATCACACCACACATTGGGGATAATGGTAATTGGTTCATTGGAGCAGCTGACACGGGAATAAAAGCAGAAGGCAAGGATGGCACGAACGGAACCACGCCACATATCGGGCTTAATGGCAATTGGTTCATTGGAGCAGCTGACACGGGAATAAAGGCAGAAGGCAAGGATGGCACGAACGGAACCACGCCACATATCGGGCTTAATGGCAATTGGTTCATTGGAGCAACTGACACGGGAATAAAAGCAGAAGGCAAGGATGGTACGAACGGAACCACGCCACACATTGGGGGTAACGGTAATTGGTTTATTGGAGCAACTGATACGAAAATAAAAGCAGAAGGCAAGGATGGCACGAACGGAACCACGCCACACATTGGGGGTAACGGTAATTGGTTTATTGGAGTAACTGATACGAAAATAAAAGCAGAGGGTAAAGATGGAAAGGATTTTGAGTTTATCGTGGTTGAAGATTTAGCCTCTTCTACAAAAACGCTCACACCCGAAGGAGGAGTTTACTACAAATTCGGAAAATTAACGAATTTAACACTTCAAAATGTGCCAAATTCCGTCAAGCCGATTATAATTAGATTTTCAAGCGGTGCAACTCTAACAACTATTGTTACTCCTTCTAATATTAGAAAGCAAAAATTATTTGCAGAAGCAGCGAAGTTAACCGATACGCTATTTGAAATTTTAATCATTGAAAGAAAAATATCAATAACACCATTTGAACCATGGGGACAATTAGAAGAAGACCACAACCACAGTTAGAAATAGGCGACCCTGCTTTGATTTTTGACTTAGGTTTAACAGACCAAACCGATTTAATAGATAAAATAAGCGGACGTTCTGTTACAATTCCAAGTACGAGTTTTTTCTTTTGGGATACGAGTCATCAAGCATGGTCAGCAATGGGAACTTCTGCTATTGCTAATTCCGCAAGAATTAGTGGGCTTGATTTGCGAGCACTTGACGGAACGCCTTTATTTGCGACTAACCAACGCCATAAAACTCATACGTTAGAATTTGAGTGCTATCCTGTTAGCGGGTCAGGGTCTATTTATATGTTAAGACATGGGCCGGCAACAGGGTCTATGACAGGGATCTTTAGGAGTTACAGTACTCCGGGTGTAGATTTTTTAACTCAAAGGAAATGGTTTCGTTTCAAAAAAATAATGGATATTGATAACTTGACACATACACAATATAATGATGGAAATTTAGCTTTCCAACTTGCTATTGCACCCAACCAACTTATAACAAACGCATCAACTACAAGTGATGAAATTCACTTTACAAATACCCAATGGGGGGACGGCAGCTCCGGCGTTAAACTTCTATTCAGAAATATAAAAATATATAACAAAGCAATTTATTAAGCTATGAAATATGCAAGGCTAAAAGGAAACGGGCAATTGGAACATGCTCCAAATGAACTTCAAATTGAAGATTACGATATTACTAACCCTTCGCATGAAGATTACCTAAGAGCAGGGTATAAAGAGTATGTACAAACGTTGCCCGAAAGTCGCAATTGGTATATGCCGATTCCTAAGTACAGCGAAACTGAAACACAAATTATTCAGGAGTGGGAATACGTAAAGGTTCCGGAACCGGATTACAAAAGCCTCTTGGTATCGAAAATTCGCGAACAATACGACATTGATGATGAATTTGCTGTGAGAGACAAAGGGCGTATAGATGAATTAAACCCCGAATTTGTTGCATTCATTAGCTATAGGGAATCCTGCAAAGAATGGGCAAGAGGGCAAATAAGAGAATGGGAGGAGGCATGATGTAAAAAAGCCCCCATCTCCCGCGTAGCAAATTCTCAAGCCCGCTACGCAAAGTAAAGGTGCACGAACACCACAACAGAGGCTAAATGCCTTGTAGGTGTTCGTGCACCTTTTATATAAAAAATCGCTTGAGAAGGCGCAAAAATAGTAAAAAAACAAAGAATGACAAAATGGAAAAAGAAAAGAAGTTTAACTATCAGCAGCAGTATGGTGTAATTGCCATTTGCAAAGATGAAGCTGAGCAAATTCGTGTTTATAACGAATTAAAAAAACAAGGTTTAACGTTAAAAGTAGTAACAGTATGATTATTGAAGTAAAAAACAGGTGCAGCGATTACGACAGCTACAGGGCAGCGCGGGTAAAATCACTGTTTAACGCAGAAAGCGGGTGTAATTGGGAACACGTGGCAGAGTTGCCCATTGAAGAAATGGAATGGAAAATCGGCTTAATTGTGGGACCATCCGGAAGTGGAAAAACAAGTATCGGCAGCCGTATTTTTCAAAAGCCGATTTATGATTTGTACGCAGATTGGGATACAGACAAACCCATTGTTGACTGTATCGCTCCTGCAGGAGATTTTAATGCCGTAACCGGCGCATTGTCGGCAGTTGGTTTGGGCGATGTTCCGGCATGGTTACGTCCGTTTCACGTTTTGAGTAACGGTGAGAAATTTCGGGCGGGATTGGCGCGTTTGGTATGCGAGCAACCCGCACAAGCGGTAATTGGTGAATTTACCAGTGTGATCGACCGCCAAATTGCCAAGATAGGTGCACAGGCATTTGGTAAGGCATGGCGGCGCGGTACCGGGCAAGTTGTGCTTTTATCATGCCACTACGATATTATAGAATGGCTACAGCCCGACTGGGTATATGATACGGCGGAGGCGCGGTTTTATACCCGCGACTGCCTTCGGCAACGCCCAAAAATCGAACTTCAAATTTATAAAGTCAAAGGAAGTGTATTCAGACATTTTAAGCCGCATTATTATTTAGATTTGCCCTATCCGGTAGCGGCAGAATATTTTGTTGGCATAGTTGGCAATGAGCCGGTGTGTCATATCGCGGTTTGCCCACTGTTTACTGCCAATGCCTATCGTGCCACGCGACTTGTTGTGATGCCGGAGTGGCAGGGCGCAGGTATTGGTACACGATTTTTGGATGCTATCGGGCAGTACCATCTTGAGGGGCGAGGACGTTGCGGGCGCAAACTCCCTACATTTTTCCACACATCGCATCCGCAGTTGTGCATGGCGTTGCGGCGCTCCGATAAGTGGGTGCAAACCGGAGCGCATTTATACGGTGATAACAAGGTAAAAAGTGCACGGAGTATAAAGCGATCGCATGAGAAAAGTAACAAAACAAACAGAGCGAGTACCGGGTACGGCGGGCACTTTCGCGCTATACAAGCATTTAAATATATAGGACATGATAATTAATATTTTAGGAAAAAAAGGAGAGGCATACAATGCCGTCCATGATTTAATAGTATCGTTGGGGCACACCGTAGCACAAAACGGTTTATCACATGTTGCCGTTGCGCCACTGTTAACGCAAAAAATTACACTTGAAGAAATCAACTATCCATTATTGGGGACATTGATTTTTCACCCTTCACCACTGCCATACGGACGCGGAGCGTCGGCAATACGGTGGGCATATAGGCGGCAGGAACCGGTAACGGCAGCCACATGGTTTTGGGCAAATGAAAAACTCGATACCGGCGATATTTGCGAACAGGAAATCATAAAAATTGATTACGGCTTGCGCCCACGAGAATTTTACGAATTGCACGTTATTCCGGCTATGTGTAGAACATTGGAACGCGCTTTAAACGACATTGAAAAGGGAGTTAAACGACAAATAAAACAAGTAGAAGAGTATGCAACGTATGACAGTAGAATTGAATAAAATATATTGCGGAGATGCTTTAGAAACGCTACGGCAGCTCCCGGAAGAAAGTATGAACTGTATAGTGTCATCGCCTCCGTATTATGGGTTGCGAAATTACTGTGTTGATGGGCAAATTGGACTTGAGCCAACACCGGAACAATACATACAGCGGCTCACAGAGGTATTTATGGAGTGTATGCGTGTATTGAAAAAAGACGGCACAATGTGGATAGTTATTGGCGACAGTTACGCAGGCAGTGGACGTGGAAAGGGCGATATAAATAAAAAAGGTATTCAGCAAAAAGCAAGTTATGTAGGGGAATTTTGCAAGCCTTACCATCTTGATGGCTATAAGGGTAAGGACTTAATGGGGATTCCGTGGGCTTTAGCTTTTGCGTTACGTGCAGGCGGTTGGTACTTGCGCCAGGACATAATTTGGCACAAACCAAATCCGATGCCCGAAAGTATCCGCGACCGGTGTACAAAGGCACACGAATACGTTTTTTTATTCAGCAAATCGGCAAAATACTACTTTGACCACAACGCTATATTGGAGCCTGCAAAGTATGATGGTCGCAAAAAGATGACACACGAAGGCAGTGCAAAGTACCTTAACGATGCCGCCGGAATAACAACACAAAACGTATCCAAAGGCGGTCGTGAGCGCTGGCCCAATAAGCTACGCGGTTATGTGTCAAAAGACGGCGGCACTGGCTTCCCTGATCAACATCACGGCAGCAATATACCTACGCTTCCGGCACGTAATAAACGTAGCGTATGGACGGTAGCAACAAAAGGTTATAAGGGTGCACATTTTGCCACTTTCCCACCTGCGTTGATACGTACCTGTATAGAGGCAGGTTGTACGCTTGGCGGCGTTGTACTCGACCCGTTCATGGGTGCCGGAACAACAGCGGTAGTGGCTAAGGAACTCGGCAGAGATTACGTGGGGATAGAGCTAAATGATGACTATGTGAGGCTGGCACAAGAGCGGCTGTGCGGTGCGTGAAAAATGTACAGTTTGATTTAAAAAAATGTACGATTTGATTTTGCGATTATATAATTCAAACTTAAAAAAATATTGTTATGAAAAAAATAAGACTTTTATCTTTATGCGTTGCCATATTACTAAGTGTGACAAATGCCTTTGCACAAGGCGGCACAACCGGACCGCTTACATGGAGTTATGCGGATGGCACATTAACGATTACCGGCACCGGCGCAATGCCTAATTATACCGCTTCGAGTCCTGCGCCATGGAATGCTTATATGAGTTCTATAACTACGGTGACATTGGGAAGCGGCGTTACACATATTGGAAATAGAGCTTTTTACAATGCCAGCAATCTTAATTCAACTAGTTTATCAAATGCTACAACTATTGGAAGTTATGCTTTTTACTATTGCAGTAGCCTTAATTCCATTAACCTGTCAAACATAACAAGCTTTGGGGAAGGTTCTTTCCGGGGTTGCAGCAGCCTTACTTCAATAAATATTTCCAGTGCAACCAGTATTGGGATAGAAGCTTTTTATAATTGTACCAATATCGCTTCTCTTACTATTCCAAGCGGAGTTACAACTATTGGTTCAAGTGCGTTTAGAAACATGACAAGTTTAACTACTGTTAATTTTAATGCCACAAACTGTACCACTATGGGAACAGGAAACTGGCCAGTGTTTCAAGGATGTACGGCACTGGTTACCTTAAACATCGGTAATAACGTAACAAGGATTCCTGCTCAAGCTTTTAGAGGTTGCGATAAGATTAACACTGTTATTACCATGCCGAACGTTACAACTATTGGTTCTTATGCTTTTTATTATTGTAGCAGTATCTCTACAGTAAACCTGCCGAGCGCAGTTACAAATATTGGAGATTATACTTTTTACTATTGCAGTAGCCTTAGTTCCATTAACCTGTCCAACATAACAAGTTTTGGGGAAGGTTCTTTCCGGGGTTGCAGCAGCCTTACTTCTATAAATATTTCAAGTGCAACCAGTATTGGGATAGAAGCTTTTTATAATTGCACCAATATCACTTCCCTTACTATTCCAAGCGGAGTTACAACTATTGGTTCAAGCGCGTTTAGAAATATGACAAGTTTAACTACTGTTAATTTTAATGCGACTAACTGTACTACTATGGGGACAGGGAACTGGCCAGTGTTTCAAGGATGTACGGCATTGGTTACCTTAAACATCGGTAATAACGTAACAAGGATTCCTGCTCAAGCTTTTAGAGGTTGCGATAAGATTAACACTGTTATTACCATGCCGAACGTTACAACTATTGGTTCTTATGCTTTTTATTATTGTAGCAGTATCTCTACAGTAAACCTGCCGAGCGCAGTTACAAATATTGGAGATTATACTTTTTACTATTGCAGTAGCCTTAGTTCCATTAACCTGTCCAACATAACAAGTTTTGGGGAAGGTTCTTTCCGGGGTTGCAGCAGCCTTACTTCTATAAATATTTCAAGTGCAACCAGTATTGGGATAGAAGCTTTTTATAATTGCACCAATATCACTTCCCTTACTATTCCAAGCGGAGTTACAACTATTGGTTCAAGCGCGTTTAGAAATATGACAAGTTTAACTACTGTTAATTTTAATGCGACTAACTG
>Ga0209737_10000120_pt1 | contig 70831 bp, 58 predicted proteins | sample TergutCu122P3_FD_187284 | JGI IMG/M metagenome (GOLD analysis project Ga0209737, IMG submission 187284) | Cubitermes ugandensis P3 segment gut microbial communities from Kakamega Forest, Kenya - Cu122 P3 (SPAdes) (version 2) | ecosystem: Host-associated > Arthropoda: Insects > Digestive system... | reverse complement strand
GGTCGCCACCCCTACATGAGGTGGCAACAACGTTTGTAAAACCTCTCGTAGGGGCGGCGACCCGCCGCCCGGACAGCGCCATTACATTCCCCCCCCTCAGCTTCCACGTCTTTTGAGAAAGCTTTCTTCGTCTTGCATATAGGGGTTGTGCTGGCGCTCTCTGGACAGGGAGGAAACCGCAGACTCGCCATAGTCATGCCCGGGAAACAGCAGGGTTTCTCCCGGCAAATGTTTGAGTTTCACTTGCAGGCTTTGCTGGAGTGCATGCAAGTCCCCTCCGGGCAAGTCCACGCGTCCGCAGGCACCTACAAAAAGCGTGTCCCCGGAAAACAGGGCGCCACCTGTCCAAATACACTGGCTGCCGACGCTGTGCCCCGGGGTTAAAAGCATATGCATGTCCAGCCCGGCCAAAGGCAGGCACGCATTCGGCTGCACAGGCCGAAAATGCTTGGGGGCCTTTGCAAGCAAAGCACCAAACCTCTGGCAGAAAGGGCCCAGCGCCCGAGGGTTTTGAGAAAGCCACGTTTGCGCAAATTCCATTTCCGCCTGCTGCAGAAAAACCGGAAGGCCAAGCTCCACCAATTCCGGAAGCGCCTGGACATGATCGTAATGCGCATGCGTCAGCACCACAGCCCCAAGGCGTTTGTTGTCCTCTCTGGCCACCTGCCAAATACGCTCCGCCTCCCAGCTGGCGTCAACCACCACCACCTCCTCGGAGTCCTCCGCCCCCACCAAATAGACAAAATTCGCCATGGGCCCAACGGGGAGTTGGCGTATGTAGGGTTTTTTGAGTGGCATGAAGGGAGCTTCGCATTTGTGGGCGGCTTTTGACAAGTGCAGCCTCAAAGCAGCCTGCACAAGCTGGGGCCGGAAAGCGCATAACCCAAAAAGCGCTGCGCCTGCTGCGCAAAACGCTGCGGCTCATCCGTCACAAAACAAGCATGAGAAACGGCCTGGGGCGCCTTCGCACAAAGAGAGCGCTCACCCAGCAGCCGGGCCACATGCCGGGCTGTCGCCGTCGCCGAGTCCACCAGGCGCACCCCGGGGCCCAACACAGCGGCCAGAGTGGAAGCCAACAGCGGGTAGTGGGTACAACCCAGCACCACGGTGTCCACCTCCGCCTCCACGAGAGGTTGCAAATAGTGGCGCGCCACCAGCGTCGGCACTTCACCCTGCAACCAACCCTCCTCCACCAGAGGGACAAACAAAGGGCAGGCCTGGGCAACCACCACAAAAGAAGGTTGTATGCGCAGCAGGGCCCGCTGGTAGACGGCGGAGTGAATGGTGCCTGAAGTCCCCAGCACCGCAATGCGGCCCTCGCGCGTCGCCTCCACCGCCTCCTCCACCCCCGGCTGCACCACACCCACCACCGGAATGGGAAGCTGTTGCTGCAAACGCTCCAGCGCCGCAGCCGAAGCCGTGTTGCAAGCCACCACCAACAACTTGATGGCGTGGCCCAACAGAAAACGCGCGGCCTCCTCGGCATAGCGGCACACCACATGGGCGGACTTGTTGCCATAGGGAAGGCGCGCCAAGTCACCCAAATAGACGGTGCTTTCCTCCGGCAAACGCTCTTTGAGTGCCTTCAGCACCGTCAAGCCGCCAAGGCCTGAATCAAAAACACCTATGGGGGCATTGGAAAAGGACACAGGGCGTCAGGGGGGTTTGCAGGGGGTATGCGTCTTTAACAAATCCACATAAACAGGTGTCACCTGGGCAACACCGTCCACATAAAAACTGCCGGACTCTGAAAACCAGGAGCAGCCAAACATGTCCAAAGCCTCAATGACATAGTCATAGGGGCCGGGAGAAAAATCCGTCAGCATAACAGCCTGCTCCGAAGCATAAATGCCATGGCCCGCACAGGCATATAAGCCCCCCTCCATCAACCGCCTCCCCGGAATCCTCAGGCGAATGGTGGAAACTTCCGGGTAGTTGGCGCATTTAAGGCCAGCCAACCGCCAGGCAAATTCCACATTAAAAATGTTGTGCACGCGCTCATAATTGTTTTCACGCACCACAATGCAGCCAGCCAGCCCACACACCCAAACCGCCAACAAAAACATATGCCCTCTTGAGTACATGGCTTCTTTCACCTGCAAACACGTTTTGGACGAACTGCTTCTAAGTTAAAGTATCTGCTCTTGACGTCGCCCCTGCGCAGGCAGGGGCCCAGGAGTGCAGTCGAAAAACCATTCACTTTATTTCCTTTAACAACGCAGCTCTGGACCCCCGCTTTCGCGGGGGCGACGAAAAAAAGACTCACTTCAATCTGAAAACGGTGTAGACTGCACAAACTTACAACATGGCTTCAGGGTTTCTCCACCTCAAAAAGCTTCCCCCCTCCCCTTCTCCCAAATTTTTATAAAATTTGTAGAAGAGGAGGGAGGAGGAAAACCCACCGCGCAACGAAGCCGTCATGTACACAACTTCATCGACACACTCATGGACATAACTTCATTGATACAACTTCACCCACACCGTCTGCTGATCGTTGCGCTCGTAGTTTGTAAACCTCTCGCTACCGCGAAAAGGCTCTCTCCCGGCCACCTCGGCCTCCACCTCCACCAGGCGCTTGCCCGGTTTTAAGCCCGGAATGGTGACGGTAAAACCGGCGTATTCCCCATCCTTGCAACGAAAACGCCCCTTCTCCACACCGTCAATGCGCACAACCATCTCTCCCAACATTCCCGCAGGAAATTCCCGGCATTGATAGCTTGAAATGTTGCTGCCGGGCTCCATCAAACTCCAGTAAAGGAGTATGTCCGACACCAGCGGCGAGAAATTCACCTCCACAGGGAGGGGAGCGTTGTTCCCCCGAAGGCCCACTTCGAAAAAGCCCTTGGCGGAATAGAGCAGACGCCTTTCAGAATCCAGGGCCTCAGCGGTGTAGTCATAGGTGCCTGGAAAAACCCGCTTTATCACCACCCCCTGCTTCCCATTCTGCGAGCAGGGATACTCTGTTTTGCCATCGGTAATGTCCTCTGAAAACGAGAGGCGAATGGTTTGGACATCCGAATCCGCGTCGCAATTCAAACCATTCAGCTTCCAGGAAACCTCCACCTCATAGCGTTTGTGTTCATCCCCATGAATCACACACCCCAAAAACCAACACCCCACAACAACCCAACCCACCACACAGCTTTTTTTATACATACCTGCCTCCACCTCTCATGACTACGGTTTGGACTTCGTTAATTTTTTGGACTTTAGCACATTTGACAACACGGATTCAACCACTTCACAACTCAACTGCACAACCACTCAACCGCTTAAAAACCGCCCCGCCCCCCTCCAAAAAAAGCTTATATATTATTTGGTATGGGTATGGGAAGGGGGAGCGGGGGTAACCCACAGGTTGCAGCCCAGCACCCTCAGCGATACAAAGTCAGCAAAAGCGCATGCTGGGCGCCATAACTCAGGCTCGGCAAGTGGCCTGTATAACGAAAAGAAGTGCTGCCGCGCACCCGGGCTTCCACCGACAAGGCAACACCTGGCCTCACGCCTGAAATGCTGATGGAGCGCGGGGACTCCCCCTCTTCACAACTGAAATTGCCTATATGCACACCATCCACATGCACCCGCACCTCCAACATATCCACCTCCCTACACTTGTAGGCCCCCCATGCATTGTCCACCAGGTTCCACGAAAGGCGCAACGCGGGCAAAACCGGCACCAGGTCCACATACACAGAGGTATAACCGTTCACATAAAAAGAGCCGGACTTGGAGTAGAGCAAATTTCCTTGAAAGTCCAGCGCTTCAACAGTGTAGCTGTAGTTGCCGGGATAAAACCTCCCAAGCACAATGCCCTCGACACCCCCCTGGACGCAGGGGTAAATGCCGTCGTTGTGCAGAGACTCTCCCGGAATGCTGATGCGAATGCGGTGCACATAAGGGTCCGCACTGCATTGCCAGCTGTTGAGCGTCCAAAAAAACTCCACGTCCCCTTTATGGCCGCGCTCATCCACATAAATACAACCCATCAACAAACATCCAAGAAGAACCACTTGCACAATTTTAGGCATGTTTTTATCCACCGAAAAAGAAGCCATTGGTTTTTTGACGTTTGCCTCCAAGCTTTATTCAACTTTTTTCCACCGACAAAGCGCTTTTGCCGACTTTGTGGTTTGATAGGGCTGACTGTAACCTTTTATTCCGAGGTGCCGCTGATTTCTTGATGGGGGGGGGCTTGCAATGTTAGGCGGAAGGAGAATGTTCGCTTCCATCAACTACTGGGATGTCCTCAAACACGCTTCATGGATTGAGCTTTTTGTGCTGGTCCTGCTCGCCTTCGTCTCCGCCCTAAGCTGGGCGCTGGTGCTGCAAAAAGGAATGCAGCTGTCCAAAGCCAGACGGCGCTCCACAGAGTTTCTCAGCCTCTTCTGGGAAGCCACGCAGCTGGACTCCATTTACGCCTCCATCTCCCAACGCAAAGCCTCCCCCCTGGCCAAGGTTTTTAAGGCCGGCTATGAGGAAATGCTCAAACTGGCCAAGCTGAAAAGCCCCACCCCCTCCAACACCAACCAGCAACGACTGGAAGGAATTGAAAACATTGAGCGCGCGCTGCAGCGCTCTTCCATGGCCGAAATTATAGGGCTTGAAGCGGGTTTGTCTTTTCTGGGCACCGTGGGGGCCACCGCACCTTTTGTCGGTTTGTTTGGCACTGTCATGGGCATTTTGTCCGCCTTCAACGAAATTGCTCAGCAGGGCAATGCCAGCATTGCAACGGTGGCAGCACCCATAGGCAACGCTTTGCTGGCCACCGCGGCAGGTTTGTTTGCAGCCATTCCGGCCGTCGTCGCCTACAACGCTTTTTTAAGCCGCATCCGCGTATTCGACACGGAAATGGCCAACTTCTCCTCTGACTTTTTGAACATCGTCAAACGCAACTTTTTTAACTAAGCCTTCCTCACCTGCCGGACTTTCTCAAGGGAAACCTTTTTCGACTGCATGAGCTCGCCACAACGCCATCCACGCACCACGCTCAGCGAAATCAACGTGACACCCATGGTGGATGTCATGCTGGTGCTCCTCATTATTTTTATGGTGACAGCACCCCTCATTCAGCCCGGCGTCAAAGTGGACTTGCCTCAAACACGTGCGCTCCCCCTGGAAGCCGATGAGGCCAAGCTGATTTTGTCCATCAACAAAGAGGAGCACATTTTCCTGGGCGAAACACAAATCCCCTATGAGCAGCTGGAAACCAAGTTGCGCGCCAACGCCCGCCTGCAACAAGAAAAAGAGCTTTTCCTTCAAGCCGACAAAACCCTGCCCTATGCGGTGGTGCTTGAGGTGATGGCCATTGCACAACGTGCAGGCGTAGACAAACTCGGCATGGTGACAGATCCACTCACTTCCACCAAAAAACCTGCCCAACGCCAACCTTAAAAGCTCATGGCCGCCCATGTCCACAACAGCCTCCTGCGCGCACCACGTCCTCTCTCGTGGTTTTTTGTTGTCGTCTCTGTGCTGGGGCATGCGCTGTTTTTTGTGCTGATGCTGGGGTTTCTGGAGCGCCCCAAAGCCAAAACGACTTTCGTGCAAAAACCCATCCGCGCCTCTCTGGTACGTTTAGGCAAACCCAGAGACCCCACGCTGCTGCCTCGGCAAGAAACGGCACCTGCACCTCCTCCTGCCTCCAACACGCCTGCGCCTCCTGCTCCAATACCCCCTGCACCCTCGCCTCCTGCTGTCTCTGTCCCTTCACCTAAGGCCCCAACGACACCTCCTCCCCAGGCCCCTTCTTCAACGAAACCCTCCAACACCTCCTCCAGTCTGCTTTCTGCATTTTCACGCGAAGCACGCGAAGCCAAAACAAGCTCCCCCCCTCAAGGGGAAGCCGATGGTGACCCCATGGGGGATTCGGCCATCCAGGAAGGGGAGCGCTATTTTGGGTTGATTAGTGCGGCTGTCAGTCGCCAATATAACGTGTCGGCTTCCATTCCCGAAAACCAGCGCAGCCGGCTCGAAGCTTTTGTCCTCATCCGCATTGCTTCCAATGGAAAACCCCTGGAATCCAAACTCACCAAGTCGTCAGGCAACCTTCTTTTTGACGCTGCTGTAGAGAGCGCGCTGAAGCTTGCTTCCCCTTTTCCCCCTCCACCGGAACACCTCAAGGAACTCCTGAGAAAAGACGGTGTCCAACTGAGATTTACTCCCTGAAGGAATTGCCATGCGTTTGTTTGTCTCCTGGCTTGTCTCCTGCCTCCTGCTCTCCTCCTCCACCGCCTTTGCACAAGCTTTGACGCTTGAAATCAGCGGAGCCAATTTTCGTGCAGAGCCATTGGGGTTTCCGCGCGTCATTGAAACCAGCCCTTCTGTCAAAACCCTCTCGGACGAGCTGGACAAACTGCTCCTCTTTGACTTTGAAGCCTCCGGTTTGTTTCGTCTGCTTGACAGGGACGGTTTTCTGGCGCCCGCGGATGAGCCTGCCAACAGCATTGTCACTTCCGCGTGGATAAATGTTGGAGCAGAAAGTGTCATTAAAGTCCAACTGGGCCTGAACAAAGAGCAGCAACTTGAAGCGCGCTTGCGTCTGTTTCGCAGCAGCAGCGGGCGAATGGAGCTTGAAACCTCCGCCAAAGGCAGCTTGCTGGACATTCGAAAAATAGGCCACCAGCTGGCCAACGCCGTCTACCGCCACTACACCGGAGAGGAAGGGCCCTTTCTCAAAAAAATAGCCTTCGTCAAAACCGTTGGGCAACGTCGCAACATTCATATTTCCGACTGGGATGGAGCCAATGCCCAGGCCCTCACGCAAACCAGCATTAACCTTCTGCCGGCTTTTGCAGCCAACAACCAGGCCATTGCCTTCACCTCCTATGACAGCGGCAACCCCGACATTGTCCTCAAAAAACCGGGCAGCCCAGCCACCGCTTTGGTGGCCAACAGAAACATGGCAACGGGGGTTGCGTTTTCCAAAAATGGAAAGTCCATGGCCTGGGCCCAGGCAGAGGGTGAGTCCACCCAATTGTGGCTGGCCAAAGCCGATGGCACAGAAGCACGCAAATTGACGCAGACACCCTACCTCCTCAACACCAGCCCCAGCTTCACCCCTGACGGGAAAAGCCTGGTTTTTGTCTCCAACCGCGCCGGAGGGCCACAACTTTTCCTCATGGATTTGGAAAAAAATGCCGTGCGCAGACTCACCTTCCAAGGAAACTACAACCAGACGCCCAAGGTTTCTCCCAAAGGTGACTGGGTTGCTTTCACTGCAAGGGATGAAAAACGCCGCTTTGACATTTTCCTCACCCACCTGCAAACAGGCGAAGTGCGCCGTGTGACGCAGGACCAGGGCGACAACGAGGAGCCCAGTTTCAGTCCGGATGGCCGCTTGCTGCTGTTTGTCTCCAGCCGCCTCGGCTCAAGCCACATTTTCATCAGCACTTTGGATGGAAAGGTGCAGCTTCCGCTGCCCATGGAGAGAAGCCACTTCGCCACCCCCATCTGGTCCAACTAAAAAACACCAATGCTGAAATGCAGCTTCCATGGAGCTTCATTCAGCAGCTTGTCGCGGTTTAAATTAAACCCCAAATCAAAAACCAAGGGCCCCACAGGTGTTCCCCAACGAAGGCCAAACCCGGCCACAGGGCGCAACTCGAAAGGAAAGCTTGGGACTTCCAGCCAAAGGTTTCCAGCCTCCACAAACAAACCCAACTCCAACTTTTCAAAAAGAGGCATGCGAAATTCCGTTTTAAGCAACAAAAAAAGCTCCCCTCCTTCTGAAAACAAAGGCTCCCCCCGCAAAAAAGTCTGCGCAACTTTGCTGCACCCCGCTTGAGAAATGACGCCTTCGCATTCGCGCACTTCTTTTTGATAGGCCTGACGCGAGTCCGCAGCCAACAACCCATCCTCCTCAAAACCGCGCAAGCTGGTGGCACCTCCCAAATAAAAACGCTTCACCGGAGGGCTAATGCTTTTTTTGTCCAGGCGAAAAATTTTGCCTCCACGCAAAGAAAACGCCAGGACGTTTTTCTGCATGGGGACATAAACGTTTAAACCGCCAAAAAGCTTCAAAAATTGAACGACAACCGGTTTTTGGGTGTCGTCTCTTGCATATAAATCGCTGACCCAATCCAAGGAAGTTTGGGCCAAAAAACCTTTCCTGGGAAAAACGGGATTGTCCCGGGCATCCAAAATGCTGGAGGCCCGCAAAACCGAAAGCATAAAATTCCCAGCCAGAAAGCGAAGCCTTTCTCTGTCTGCGCGAAGCAAGGGCTGAATGTTTTGCCCCTGGTAGAGCATCCTGTTGACATTGGAATATTCCGCTTCCCACTGCAAAAGAAACGTCAACTCCGGCCATACCCATGGAATCAAGGGAATGTGCAAATGACGCGCCCAATCCAAGCCTGGCCCAAAGGCCACGCGCACAAAGCGATAGGACTGGCGGAACAGGCGCTCACCCACCAAGTCGACACGAAACCCAATGTCGTTGGGCAACAAGGAGCGGTTTTGCAAAGACAAGTTCCATCGTGCACCAAACAACTCAAAACCGGACAAGTCCTCCACATCCACCTGCTCCGACAAGGCAGGGACACTTAATGCATAGTAGTTAACGGCCAACCGCCCCGTCAAAGCGAGAGCAAGCCCGCTGATGTTGGGGTAGGCAAAGTCAAAAACCATCCGGGGGCCATCGGCCGTGAAATAGCCGAGGCCAATTTCCCACGAAAGCGTCGGACGCTCTTTCAATTCAACCAAAACATCCTTCTTTGCGTTTTGCACCTCCGGCTCTATCAAACGCACTTCCACAAAACGAAATGCACCCAACGCAGAAAGCCGACGTTGCAAGGCCACAAGCGTTTTGGGCTGAATCACCTGCCCTTCAACCAAGGAAACTTTTGACTTCACCGTTGTGAATTTGGTTTTTTCCAGCCCGCGAAAAACAACTTTTTCAAGGTGGACTTGCAAGCCGCAAACAGCATGAAACCCCACATCCACATTTCCTTCTTCATCCTTCTGAACCTGGGAGTGGACACTCGCAAACCAATAGCCTTCATCCATCAGCTCAGCCAACAACCTCTGCCGCTCCAATTCAATTTTCGATTCAGAAGCCACCATGCCCGGCATAAGTCTGAGACGACGCTTCCCTTCGGGAAACCCCTCCATGCTCAGCTCTCTCAAACGAAACAGGGGGCCTTCATGCACATCAAAATAGACGACAACACCTTCATTGTCCCATTGCGTCTTGGAAAGAAGAACGCGCGCCTGCAAAAAGCCCCGCTCCCTATATACATGAGTCATTCTGTCCGCAGTTTGGGGCCACACTTCTTCAATGAAGACTTGCTCTGCTCCGGGTATATAGTCCGACTTCTCTGCCTTTGGAGGTGGGCCCTGCAGCATGAGCGGATCCACCATGGCTTCATCCAAAGCTCCTGCCGTTGGAGCCGCTGCGTTCATCATCTCAATGACAACGCGAACCAAATCCGCCTCTGCAAGCTGAGCATTCCCATGAAACACAATTTGCCGGACAAGCAGCTGACGCCCCTCTTCTATAAAAAACGTCAAATTGGCATGCCTTCTGTCTTCTGAAAAAAGCTGCGCGTGGCGAATTCGCACCTCCAAATAACCACGAAAGCGATAAAAATCCGCAAGCCTTCGCTGTATGCGCTCCAATTCCCAACGGTTTAAATTCAGTGTGCTTTCTGAGCGGACAATGTTCTCCAACAGCTTTCCTGACAGCCGTCGGTTTCCCAAAAAACGAAGTGACCACTTAGGGCCTGGAACGATTGAAAAGCAAAGCTCTCCTTCTGTTTTCTCCACTCGCTCCAGCTGGACTTGCCAGTAGGCTTCATGGACAAAAAAATCTCGAAGCCTCTGCTCATCCTCCGCAGCCTGCTCCAAATTAAAAACCGCCCCCTCCTTCGAATTGATTTTTTGTTTCAAAAAATTTTCTGCGAAAGGCAGTTGGCCTTCAAAGGTTATTTTTCGAATGCGCAGCGGTGCGCCCTCATTCAGCTCCACCATGGCCTCTGTCCCTCCAGGCTGCACACTGGCAGACACCGACACTTGTGCTTGAGGGTAGCCCAGTTTCTGATAGCGCTCCTTCAACCGCTCTCTTGCAGAAACAATGGCTTCATTGGTCAAATCGCTTCCCGCCATCAATCCGGACACGCTCGCAATTTCTGAATCCGCCAGGCGATGGTTGCCAACCACAATCAGCCGAGTCAGTTTTCTTTTGGCCCACAAGTCAACCCGCAACAACAAACCTTTTTCCCCGGGAATTGAAAACACCGCTGCATCCGCAAACCGCCCTGTCTCAAAAAGCCGAAGCAAAGTTTGACGCACCGCCCTGGGAGAAAGTTGTTGCCCCTTGCGCACAGAAACCAAAGCGTCCAAGTCTTCTAATTCAGAAACGTCTCCCTCCATGAGACGCAATTCCACATTTTCGACCTCCATGGAGGGCGAAGTGCACAAAAGAAAACCCGTCAATAAAACCGCTATTCCCATTCGAAACGAAACTTCCAATCGAAGCCAAGGTTGCCAAGGTTGCCAAACGAAAAACCTTGATTCCAGTTATCCCACTGCGTACGCAACGAAACCCTATCATTAAACCGCCATTCAGCCTGGGCCTTGGTCCCCTTTCCTGTCAACGGCTGAACAATTCCAAGCCGAAACTGCTCCGACAACAGCTTGGACTCCCAACGCACCGAGGGCTCCGTCACCCCTGTCACCTCATTTAAGGTGGTCGCAAACTGCATCTGCTGGCCCTGCAACAATGCACTGCCCGAAAACAAGTTTTGAAGTTGACGCTCCAAACCTGAAACACTGAAAAAAGCCTGAGCTGCCACACTCAAGCCTGCGCTGGAGGTGGACTGCTCAGAGGTGGTGCCCATCGTCAACACGCTGAGAATGTCCGTCTCTGTCAAACTCGGCTCGCTGCTCAAAACAACTTTCGGGTTGCTCAAATCTCCAGAGGCCTTAATAAACACAAGGTACTCTTGAATTTGAGACTGTGCCGCCAGCTGCAACGAGTCTGTCCTCCCGGAAAACTGCAAAAGCCCTCGCTGCACATTAAAAGTGTTGCCTCTGAAATAGGCCTCTCCACCGGAGGCCGTCTCTATGGTTCCATAAAAACTGGGCTGCACGTTGCTTCCTGCAAAACGCAGCTGGCCCAACAAGCGTGCACGTGCAAGGTTGTTGTCAATGCGCACATCACCCGCCTTCAGCACAATGTCATATTTCAGCCATTCTTCTGTGGGCCTGGCATCTGCAGAGCTTCTGCTCCCCACCTGTTGAATGAAGTCTTCCAAAACCAGCGGCTTCTCATAACGAAGTTTTTCAACCTCCACCAACCCCGACACACTCAACAAACGTTGCGAGCCTTCCAGGTGCAGGTTTCCTGAAAACACGCCTGGAACCCCTGGCAAAACCTCCAGGCTCACCTTTCGAAACTGCCCTTCCAAACCCACATCCTCCAGGCCGGCCAGACTCCAACTCAAGGCCCCTTGTGTCTGCACCTGACCACCGTTGGCCAAAGCTTGTGCCTCATGTATCCACACTCTCTGGTTTGAAAATTCAATTTGTGCGTTTATCTGCTCCAAGGCCAGTGGCCAGGCTTTGAGCATGGCTTGAGCCTGGTGCAACTCGGCCACACCCGCAATGGATGGACTTAGCAAACTGCCGCCCACAACCGCTGTAATTCCCACTTCTCCTGCACTCTCTCCAATGCCAGGTAAAAAATTTTCCAAAAGCCTTAAGTCAAACGTCCCATAAATACTAAAATTGGAGTCCTTCAGTCCCAAAGTGCCTTGAGCCAATAAGGTTGTATTGGGGCCTTGCATTTGCAGAAACGAGAGTTTGAGTTTTTCATCCGCATACGTCAGTTGCACGGGAGCTCGGTTGGAAACAGCAAAATTCCCCCGGGAAAAACGAAGCAACTCAACATCCGCCTCTGCCGTCAGCGCCTTTGGATGATTGAGCTCACCTCTGGCTTTCAAACGCGCTTTAACGGAAGCCAGCAAGGGAAACTCAAAGGAAACCCCCGACAGCTCCACAGCGGACGAGAGGTGATAGGCATAGGGCTCCTTTAACGTCATGCCTGCACTCAAATGCAGCCCTGTCATGGGAGAGCCCAAAAACGTCAACTCTCTGCCCAACAGTTTTCCCTCAACGCGCATAGGCCCAAGACTTTTGTCTTGCCAAAACAGCTGTGGAGAACGGACGACAAAAGACACCTGGGGAGCTGTCGCATCTCCAAGTGCACGGGCTTGTATGGTCAATGGGCCTGAAAGTGCCTGGAAAGAAGCTCCAAGCCATTTCCCGAGGGCTTGGGTTTCATAGTTGGCCAAAAAATCCATCGAGCCTTCAAAATCCCAGCTGCCAGAAGCCCGAAGCCGGCCAAACTCACTGGTTAACAACGTGGGTGAAACACGAAGCGTCTGGCCTGCAATGAGTGAAAGCTCTATGGAGCCTTTTCCAATGGGCAACTGCATCAACTCCACGTCGTCCACAGCCAGCTGAATCACCCCGGTAAATGTTTCAGCCGGGCTTGCAAACGCCAGAGAGCCTGAAGCCTTTCCGCTCACTTTCCCTTGAAACGTTTCAAATGCCGGATGGAGCGGCAACAAAACCTCCAGAATGTCTTCAACGCGGCCATGGGGAATGTGCGCAAACGCCACAAGCGTTGGAGTGTCCCCGTTGAAATTCAAATCCGCGCCCCCAAAAAAAGCTGTCTTGCGTTTTTGCCCCAAAACATGGGGGAACGAAAGCACACCGTCCTTTGCAGCAACAGAAGTCTGGACAAGGCCCAGGGCATAATCCCCAAAAACAAAGTCCTGCAGGCGGGCTTCTCCCTGCACTCTAACATCCTCCGCAAATTGCCCAAAAACACTCACCTGGCCGCTTCCTGTGCCTGCCCAGGGAATTTGTGCAATGTGTCCAAAGTCAGACAGGTGGAGTTTGGAAGCGCTGGCTTCCACAGAAATGCCGCCCCCATCCTTGAAAAAAATAATCACCGTCCCCTGTGCCTGAGTGAGTCCCTGGAGGCCCGCTTCCACATAGGCGTTTTGAAATTCAACTCTGTCTTCCAAAATTCCAAAACGAAACTTTGAGCGGCTTTGCTGAAACTGCAAAATGTCAATTCCCTCGTGCTTTGGAGCGCGAAAGGAGCGTGAAGCCAAAATAAACGGCCCTGTATTCGCATCCACTTCGCCCCAAATGCTTAAGCGGGGGAAAAGCTGGCCGGCAAACTTGCCTTTCACATTGGCTTCAAAATCCACCCAGGAGCCTGGCAGGCCAGAGCGCTCCAACACTTGTGCCAATGAAACATTCTGCGTCACCACTGAAAACTGGAGCGGCCAGAAACCCTCCATCTTCAGCTCCCCCTGAAGCTGAGTTTCCCCTTCGCCAATGGGAATGCGCAATTCTTCCACAAGCAATGTCTTGTCGGCAAAAGCCAGCCTGGCGCGAAAGTCTCCCGGCTGCGTCTTATCCAACTGAAGCCCCACAGCATCCAACTCTGCACGGGCTGTCCATTGCTGGGTTCGCCCATTCAAGGAAACACGGGCCCAAAAATGACCATCCGCCTCGGGGAGATTAAACCAGCGAGCCAACATATCTGCCGGCAAATAGACTTGAGACACCATGCCCACATAGGGCTGGGCTGCACATAAATCCTCCACCTCCCCTGAAGAGCGCCAAAGCATCTGCCCCAGGTTAAACTCCCCGTTGCTCAGCCTTAGCCATTCTCCGCCAACATCCCACTCGGCTTCCAAACGCAGTCGCCCTATTTTTTCTTGTTTCTCCTGAAATTGAAGCTTTCCCTCCTCAACACCCAGGTGAAATCGCCCTTGGCCTGCTTTCTGGGACCATTGCAAAAAAAACCCATGGAGCTGCGTTTCAACCCCCCCGGGAAATTCCAGCTCAAACCCTCCATCTGTTATCTCCAGTTTTTGGATGACCCAGCGATTCAAATGTTTCACCCAACACTCCTGTTTGGCAGAGGTGGGCATGGCTTCGGCAGGTTGTATTTTCAAACGCACATTCGGCTTGTCAACAACCACCTCTTGAAACTCCAGCCCACGCCAACGCAGTCCTCCCAACGTCACGTTGAGTGTTTCAACATCCAGGACAAACCCTGAGTCCTTCGCATCCACTGTCAACTTGTGAAGGGAGGCTTTGCGCTGCAACAAATGGACAGAGCAAACTTCAAAATGAACTTCCCCTCCTGTCTGCTGCGAAAGCTGTTTTTGGAAAAGCTCACACAAAACAGGCGAAGCACGCTCCAAGCTGAGATAGAGCGCTGTTGCAACTGCCACGGCCAACGCCACAAACAATGTCAGGAAGACAAAGCTTCGTCTGCGTCTCGGGTAGGCCAAGCATTACCCACTGGCTTTCCCAAGGCTTTCCAAATACCGGTCGATTTCCGCCAGGTCGATGTTGGTTTTGGGAGCACCAGGGTGTGGAGGAAGCGGTTCCAAAGTCTCTTCTTTGGGCGGATTCTGACGTGGAAAATCTAAACCCATATTGCTCGCCACCTGCCCAATCAAGGGAGGATCTATATGACGCTGGCGCGTCAAAAAAGCCTCAAACAAAGCATTGTCACACAAGGTGTTGATGAGTCGAGGCACACCTCTCACATAACGGTGAATGGCTTCAATGGCCTCTTGAGAAAAGGGCACATGCGGGCATTCCACCAGGCGCAGACGGTGGTGGATATAGTCCGAGGTGGATTCTGCGGTGAAAGGTTGCAGCTTGTAGCGCAAAGCCACACGCTGAGCCAGGGGTGGGTCCAACTTGAGATTTTGCTCAAGCTCAGGAAGGCCAAAGAAAACAAAAGAGATGAGCTTTGCCCCCGGCACCTCGAGATTCAAAAGCCCCCTGAACTCTTCCATCAGCTCACGACTTTGAAACATTTGTGCTTCATCCACCAACACCACAGCCTTGCGTCCCGAGTCATAAATATCCAACAAACGCTGATAAAGCTGTGACAGCAATGTCAGCTTTTCAGTGCCGGCATCTTCAACGCCCAGTTGCATGGCAATGCGCCGAAGCAACCACGTGGCTGTAATGCCGGAGTGGATGATAATCAGCAGAGCGGCTTCATATTCCTCTTCTGGCAATGTGTCCAACAAACGACGAGCCAACATGGTTTTTCCAGCACCAATGTCACCCACCAAAAGCGACAAACCCTTCATGCCTTGCACAGCATGCAACAGCCGCGTCAAAGCCTGCTCGTGCTGAGCCGAATGGAAATAAAAATGGCTGAGCGGGGCATTCGAAAAAGGCTCTTGCCTGAGCTGGAAAAAATCAAGGTACGTCATAAGCGCCTACAAATAACCAACCTTACGTGAAACTGTGGATTTTGGCCTGTCCTCTGCACCGACAGGCCCTCCCAGCGCTTTTAATCTCTGCTCCACATCTCGAAAGCCAGGTTGTTTTGCCAGCAATTTTGAATGGTGGACACGCGCATCCTCCTTTCGCCCAATGGCTTCCAAAAGCACTGCCAACTCATAACGCAATGAAAGCTCACTCTCCGGAGCCAAGGCAATTTTCGCAATGGCCAACTCGTAGGCACGGACAGCTTCGCTCCATTCTTGTTTTGCCGAAAACAGCAATGCCATCATCGTCAGACAATCCAGCTCTTTTTTGGTTCCCTGGCATCCTTGAAGGGCTTGTTTAAACTCCGAGAGCGCATCGTCCAGCAAGCCCATTTCTTTGTAGGCAATGCCCAAGTCATAATGCGTCTCAACGTCACCCCCTTGAACAACTTGCTTCAGGCCCTTTTTGAATTCCGAGAAAACATCATCGACAGAATATTGGAATTCATCCACCGGGACAGGAGGCCCTTCATCCTCAATGACAAAATCGTCATCCTCCGTCGAAGCCGCAGAGAGTGGAAAGTCCGGCAAAGCTGGAGGGAGTGAAGGAGAGGTCACTTTTGCAGACGCCAGTTTTGCAAGCAAAGCGGTTGCCCGCGCATGGCCCGGGCGTACAGCCAAAACCGCATTCAGAATAATGCGGGCCTCTTCTATAATGCCCTGGTTGATGAAAAACTCGGCCTCTTCACATTCCTCTGAACCCAACTCAACGCTTCCAATGAGGGGCGTTGGACTCCCTGCTGTCAAAACACCCCCAGAAGCACCCATGGGCACCATGGGCTTGAAAACTTCAGGAATTTTTCCAGCAGAAGCGGAGAATGTCTGCGCGGCTTCGGGCAAGGCAGCTTCAAGGGCTTCTGCCACACTTTCCGTTGCAAGCATGGAATCACCGAAACTCAAACCCTCTGAAAAAGCCAAATCTCTGGAAGGCGTGCCTTCCTTTTCTGCCTCCAGCATTGCAGGAGGGGAAGGAGGTGCTCCACCACCCAACATCGCCATAAATGTGGGCACTTCGGGGTGGTTTGGATTTTCTTCGAGAATCTTCGCCAAAAAGAATCGCGCCCGCTTCGAATCTCCAAGCCGCGTGTGCAACCTCAACACATTCAGCAGCTGCTCCTCAGCCAAGTCAGGGTTGTCGGATTCGACGTAGATGTGGTAGGCCTTTTCATGTGCGTCGATGTTTTCAGGAGCTGTCTGAAAAATTTTCTTGAGATGATCGAGCGCCTTTTCAAACAACCCATATTTAATGTAGACGTCCGTCTCTGTGAGAATGCGTCCTAAGTTTTCTTCTTCGGGCGAAGGCGCAGAAACCTTCATCCACGAGCCACTCGCTGCTCGCTGAGGCACAGCTGAAAAAGGCGCACCGGACGGCTTCGTTGGCGCTGTGGCGGCATAGTGCTGACGCACATCCGCATCTCCCGGGGCCAGTTGGGACAAATAGGCCCATACTTGCTCTGCTGCGGTTGCATTTTCCTGGCTCACATAAATGCGAGCCAATTCCTTGTAGACGGAGATGACTTTAGGCAGTTGCCCAAGCCCTTCAAAAGCCATGGCCATCATGCGCAATGTGTCCACATCTTTGGCATTGGCTTTAAAGCAAAGTTGGAGCTTGCTCAAAGCACGCTTGTGCTCTCCTTCTGACAAATAAATTTGCGCCAACTCCTTGGCCAAATTCACGCGCTCCGGAGCAAGTGCTAAAATCCGCTCAACAACACGCGCATATTCGTCCAGGCGCCCTTGCTCGCGAAACGCCAATGCCGCTCCCTCAAACATTTTGAGAGACTCTGTCTGTTTGTTCTGGCGCGCATAGAGGTCAGCAAGTTTCGCGCGAATGGTGACATTCTGCACATCCAACTTGGCCATTTTCTCCAAAACTTCGATGGCTGCAGCCCAGTTTCCCTGCTGCTCAAAATAACCGATGGTCGCCTGATAATAGCCCAGGGCCTCGCCAAGCAAATGCAGCTGTTGATGCAGCTCCGCTAATTTTAAGTTGACCTCCACCAACGAAGGATCCAACTTCAAAACTTGTTTGTAGAGAGCTACCGCTTTGAGGAAAAAACCATCGCTCGCATAACTCTCGGCCACACGCATAAAATAGGACGATGCCTGTTTGGGCTCGTTCTTCTTCTGGTAGAGCTCTCCCATTTTTTGCAGGGTGCGCACATCCCGAGAATCAACGTCCAAAATGCGCTGGTATTCTTTGATGGCCTTGTCATAGGCCCCTTTCGTTACCAGCTTGCCAGCAGTTTCGATGATTTTATTCTTATCCAAGATCGCTCAACAACGAAAGCTACGGTGAAAAACTGCCTCAGCCTAACAATGAAATGCCCAGGAGGCCAAGTTTTTCGCTTCGGCCTACGGCATTTCTTCAATGGCCCGCTTCAGCCTTTGTACACCCAATTCAGAATCCTGCATCCTCTCCACAAAACGCGTGTCATATTTCCCAACCACAAAATCCTCTTCCTGAAGGGCCGCCCGGTGAAAAGGAATGTTGGTCCGAACACCCCGAATGACATATTCGGACAAAGCCCGCTTCATCCGCGCAATGGTGGTTGGCCTGTCTTCACCATAAGCAATGAGTTTGGCCAGCAAGGAGTCATAATAGGGCAACACCGTATAATTCTCATAAGCGGCGGTGTCCACACGCACGCCCGGCCCGCCAGGTGCACTATAAGCTGTTATTTTTCCAGGGGAAGGGGCGAAGGTGACGGCATCTTCCGCGTTGATGCGACATTCCAAGGCCGCTCCACGGAAATGCACGTCTTTTTGCGCCCATTTCAGTTTCTGGCCGGAGCTCATCAACAATTGCGTCTTCACCAAATCCACCCCCGTCACCTGCTCCGTCACAGGGTGCTCCACCTGGACGCGTGTATTCATTTCCATGAAATAAAATTCGTCACGCTCATCCAACAAATATTCAATCGTCCCCAGGCTGTTATAGCCGATTGCCTTCATGGCCTGGACAGACACCTCACCCATTTTTTCACGTAACTTGGCGCTCAGGGCGCAAGAAGGCGATTCTTCTATGAGTTTCTGGTGACGCCGCTGTACGGAACACTCGCGCTCTCCCAAGTGGATGATGTTGCCAAACTCATCGGCAACAATTTGAATCTCTATGTGTCGCGGTCGCTCGACATAACGCTCCAAATACATGTCTCCATTGCCAAATGCGGCAACGGCTTCCGCAGAAGCGGTCGCCAATGCCTTGGCGAGTGCCTCCGGGGCGCGGACAATCTTCATCCCCCTCCCCCCCCCGCCTGCGGAGGCTTTCAAAATGACGGGAAAACCAATTTGTTTGGCGAGCTGCTCAGCCTCTTCTATGTTTTTGATGATGCCCACAGAGCCCGGCAACAAAGGAAGCCCGGCTGTTTTTGCCGCTTCCCGCGCGTGTACCTTGTTGCCCATCAGCCGAATGACGTCGGGCTTGGGGCCTACAAAATGGATTTTGCATGTTTTGCAAATTTCCGCGAAATCCGCGTTTTCGGACAAAAACCCATAGCCGGGGTGAATGGCATCCGCCTGCGTTATTTCTGCAGCCGAAAGCAATGCGGGGACATGGAGGTAGCTTTCTCGCGAAGGGGGAGGCCCTATGCAGACAGCTTCATCTGCAAAACGCACATGCAAAGCACTGGCATCCGCCGTTGAGTGGACAGCCACGGTGCGTATGTCCAACTCACGACAAGCCCGAATGATGCGGAGCGCAATTTCTCCGCGGTTGGCGATGAGGACTTTCTTAAACAAATGCCCTTCCTCTCCTTAAGCAAACCGTCAAACTATGGGCCTGGCTCCAAGCGAAACAAGGCTTGTCCAAATTCCACGGGCTGAGCGTTGTCCACAAGAATGGCAACCACTTTCCCCGAAACATCCGCCTCAATTTCATTCATCAGTTTCATCGCTTCGACAATGCACAGGGTTTGCCCTTTGCGCACGTTGCTGCCCATCTCCACAAATGGCGGCTGCTCAGGCCCTGGAGCCCTATAGAAAGTCCCGACAAAAGGTGAAGCGATGACATGCCCCTGTGGCACCGACACTTCCGCGGGCGCAGCACTCGCGGCCGCTGGAACGTCGGTTGCAGCCAGAAGTGCGGAGGGCGTTGGCGGCAAAGCAGCCTGTGCCGCGTCCTCCGTCTTGCGGACAATGCAAAGTTTCTCATCCGCACGTTGCCAAACGAAACGAGAGATGGTGGACTTCTCGACGGCTTCAATCAAAGCCTTCACCGCATGCACGTCCAGGCTTTTTCCTTTTTCAGGGACAGCGCCTTTTTCAGGAACAGAGCTTGAGGCGGGTTTCGTTTGGGCTGGCAAAGCAGCGCCTTTTTTCGTCTTTGCTTGCATGGGCTTTAGCTCCCTGTGGAAACCCGGGTTAAATATTTTCCATCTCGGGTGTCAATTTTCAAAACATCTCCTTCATTGATGAACAGAGGGACATTCACCGTGTAGCCGGTCTCCAGTTTGGCGGGTTTGCTCGCGCCTGTCACCGTGTCTCCGCGGACGCTCGGGTCGCACTGCGCCACTTTTAAGTCCACCGAGTTGGGCAAAGAAATGCCGATGGCTGCGCCGTTATAAAAAAGAATGGAGACGTTGATGTTCTCCTTCAAAAAATTGCGCGCATCTCCAAGGACAGCAGCCAAAACGAAAGTCTGCTCATAACTTCTGTTGTCCATGAAATAGAATTCTTCGCCCTGCTGATAGAGGAATTGCATCTCCTTATCCTCAATGTCGGGCTTGCCCACTTTTTCGCCACTCTTGAGTGTGGGCTGCAAAACGCGGCCAGTGACAAGGCTCTTTATGGTTGTGCGCACAAAAGCCGAACCCTTGCCGGGTTTCACATGTTGAAAATCCACAATCTCAAAGGGCTCATTGTCAATTTCTATCTTCAACCCTTTTCTGAACTCTGATGTATCAATCACTCCAGCCATCATTTGCCTTTCGAAAACAAGTGCTGTTGTCTCTCTAGGCGCTTAAGGCACGAAGGGCAATCTTAAAGCTCAGCCTTCAGTTGCGGAACAACCAGCCGCAGCAAATAGCGCCCTTTCCCTAAGTTGCCATCGGGAAGCATGGCCAGCACAACAAAATAATCGTCACTCACCAAACGAATGAGTGTGAAAAGCTTCTCTGTCCCGACATGAACTTCAGTCACCTGGCCCGTTCGCAAAATCTCCGCAGTGTTCTTCAGCTGCGAGAGAATGCCTGAATATTCTATCCAGGCACTCTGAAAATCCACAGCAGAGCTTAAGTCCGACTGCGTTGTATAGGTGTGGACAGCAATGCCATCAAATCCCATCAAACTACAAGCAACAGCCCCTTCTACACCCGAAACCACGGCTTTCAAATGCGCTTCAAACGACATAGCAACCCCGACGTGGATGTTAATTGTTTTTGCACTTTTTTCCGGTTGAATCCAATTCGCAACAAATGGGATCAAAGCCGTCTTGTCCACCATAAAGACCACAAGGCCCAACAGGGGCTAATTTTTCTTCCTCCGTGCATTCAGGAAGCGGCAAACCCAAATACACAAATACTGGAAAATCCATGGCGGCTGTTTCTACTTTTTTGCCTGAACTCACTATCTTCCCTTGAATTTGAAAACGCACCACAATCTCTGCCCCGATGAAGGCATTCCTGTTTTCTGTCAAAACACCCGGGCTGCTTTGTTGCAACAAACGCCTGAGGGTGTGAGCACCTGTAGGTCCCAGCATGGAAAGGGGCATAAACAATTGGGTGTCCGCATTGGGCTCCAAAATCCCTGCGAGAGGCTCACTTTCCTCTGCAATCCGCTTTGAAGTCCCGCCTGCCCCATAAACAAAATATTGGCGTGTCCATTCTGTCAAAATGACTCGGTTTTCTTTTTCGCTGGAGAGGAGCCGCCCCCCCGCCCCCTCCCTGTCCACCCCCTCAATGACACTCTCCATGACAACAGAAAGCAAATATTCAGAGCTGGCGTTGATGTTGAGGGAACCTCCACCTTTGACATAATCCGTCACCACTCTGCAGTCTTCGTCCAAAGGTTGAAGCGCTTTCACCATAATGGATACATCTGAGGTTCGGCAAGCCCCCAGCAGCACCCCTAAACCCAATAAAACAAATGTATGTGTTTTCTGTTGACGCATGGCTTCGGCCTTTTAGAGATTTTGCACAACCGGTTTTCGGTTTAAAATACGCGGTGTAATGAAGATGAGAAGCTCCTGGCGCATCTCGGTTTCTCGATGGTTTTTGAAGAGATGGCCCAGAATGGGAATGCGGCTCAGCCCGGGAACGGATGCGCTGTTTGAGGAGCCGCTGCGCACATAAATGCCGCCAATAACTGTTGTTTCCGCATCCTTCACCAAGACTTGTGTGGTGGCTTCTTTTCTTTGGATGGCGGGTTGTCCGTTGGCTCCCGTGTTGGATGGGTCCGGCTGGTTGTTTTCTGCTCGAATGTTCATCAGCACGCTGCCATCCGCAGTAATGTGTGGCGTCACTTCGAGTGACAGGCGAGCTTCGATAAAAGCCGTGTTCACACCCGAGGCCGAAACTTGCGAAAAAGGCAAGGAAATTCCTTGGCTAATGCGGGCGGTTGAGTTGTCCATTGTCGTGACTTTGGGAGCAGAGATGGTTTTGACGTGTCCCTGGGTTTCCAAGGCAGAAAGGCGAAGGTTCAACTGGAAGGCCCCGCCTGCAGAGCCAAAAACAAATCCCAAGCCGCCGCCGGAGCCGGCGCCCACCGCAACAGGAAGGTTGACGGCATATTGGGGGGTGGGGGAAGTGCCGGCGTTGGGAATGTCTCCTGCGGCGCCCCCCACAGAAATGGTATTGGGAAAAGCAATGCCCGTTGCATTGCCTGTGGCTGGAGACAGCGTCGAATGTCCACCCCATTGAATGCCAAACTCTTTTGTATAGTTTGTGTTGGCTTCCACAATTCGGCTTTCAATTAAAACTTGAGGCGTCTGAGTGTCCAGACTGCTCACCAACGAGCGCGTTCGCTCCATATTGGAGGTCACTTCCCGAACAATGAGGGTATTGGTGCGCGTATCCACAGAAACACTGCCGCGTTCTGTAAGCATTTCTTTGACACGATCGCGCATCTGGTCGGCATTGGCATAACTTACAGGAATTAATTGAATAACAAGAGGTTCCTGGCGAGCCATCGTGCGAGCTCTCTCCTCGCGCATGCGTGCTTCTTCTTCGAGAGCTCTTAAGGGAGCCACACGAATAATGTTGTTGCCTAAGGTTTCTTTCCCCAAACCTTTAGATCTTAAAACCAATTCAAGAGCCTGATCCCAAGGCACATTTTTCAGACGAATGGTCACCTTCCCTTGCACATCATCGGCCACGACAATGTTTTTTTGAGCAACCTCCGCAATCATACGAAGCAAATTATGAATGCCAATGTCTTTAAACTCGAAAGAAACACGCTTTCCAACAAAGGCATTCTTTGAAAAAGCTTCCGAGCCATTGGAAACGGGTGCCTTGGAAAGCTCATCGGCTGCCACCATCACTTCCATTGTGCGCTCTTGTGCAAGTGCCTTAGGCGCAACAAATTTCCATGACAAACCCTTCTTGGTCTTTCGAACCACTTCCTTCAATTCCCTGTCGCTTTTCACAACAATTTGAACATGCTGGTTTTCTGCTCCGGACTTCAACGCATGAATCATCTGAATAGGCGTGTTATGAGAATGAACATCCAAATCCCAATCAAGTTTATCTGACAGGTGGGTGTGATAAATGGTGAGCACTGCACTCTGTGAATCTGGATGATGGACTTTCCATTTTGGCGTATCCGACAAAACAATCTCTATTTCTCCGCCTGTGGGCGCCTCAACAAAACGAATGTCTTTCAAAAGGGGGGTGGGAGAAAATGGAAGGTTCTTTTCGACAGGTTTTAATGCTGTATCTCTATTTTTGTTGTCAAGCAGTGCAGTCTCAAGTGGATTTTGAATGCTTCTATTTTCTTTTATATTTTTTCCATTTTCAGCCGCCTGCTTGGTTTTGAGAGTTAAGGTTAATCCAGATTTCAGTCGGCGGGTTGTCCAGGCAAGGGGAGGCTCTTTGAAGTCTAAGACGATGCGGATTTTATCTTCGTGTTTTCCCTGACGAATTGACTTTAAACCCGGATGTTGCGTGGGCAAACGGACATGGGAATGAACCCCAAAAAGATCTAAGGCAAGACGTGGAGGGTTGCTTAATTCATAAACATCAAACTTGCTCAATTCTCCATCGGCCAAGACAACAAGCTTGTTGTTATGAAAGTCAATGGATTGGATTCTTTTGGCTGGCTTTTTAACAGGTTGTTCATCTGTTTTTTTCGAAACCACATCCAAATGCTCTTGCGGCACGGATGCCTGAAGAAGCCATGGCATATGTATGTTTCTCTTGAATGCAGCCGGGTCTGCTTTCCCAAAAGCATATGGAGGAACCCATAGGAATGTTTGAATGGCCATCATGCCTGTGGCAATGAAAATGTTTTTAGCCCTCGAAAACCCAGAAATATTAATAAACCCTAAAAAAAACACGACAAGCCTCACTGAACTTGTCTGTTGCTCATTAAATCAACAGACATTGCATTCATATCTTCAGGTTTAACACACAATATGGTATCCTTCACGCCGCTTTTCATATTTTGACTGGGCTCAGAAACCACCAGGCAATTTTGATAAATATTGCTGATTCGCCCGCCATATTTACCGATTCGACTGTTCTTCTTCACAACATAACCAGTCCCCTGTGTGTCTTCCAACATTGCCACAGGGCTTGCACCTCCACTCATGACAGCTACCAATGAAAGCTGGCTTATTTCAAATCCACACAACAAATCTTCGCACAAATTGTCTTCACTTTCGGCATCATTTAAAAACGTTTGTTGATTTTGACTCAATGAGAAAGGATCTCTGGGGATGTTCATTAAAAAAAGAGGGTTGTTCCCAAAATCAACAATGGTTTTAGCCAATTCATCCATTGTATTGGCATCCACTTTATTCACAGAGGCCACATCTTTATTCACAGAGGCTGCATCTTTATGCACAGAGGCCACCTCTGCATTGACATTTTTTTCCGGAGCGTTTTTCACCGTTTTAAGTGCTTCTTGCACCTTATCCTCATTGCAGCTCAACATGGCAAAGCCTGCGATGATGATAAAAAATCCTCTCATGGCTTTTGGCCTCCCGCCATCTTTTGCACACCTGTGGATTGAGCACCCAAAAATCGAAAGGTATTGGCTAAAAAATCCGCTTTTAAAGTATGAGAAGAACCTGACGCATCTGATTTTGACAAGGAAACCTTGCTGAGCTTCATATTGCTGACATTAACAATTCTGCGCATCTGAGATATTTTTTGAAAAAACAAAGACATTTCTTGAAAATTACCTCTCACCGTCATCCGGACAGGAATTTTTGAGAAAAAACCCACGGGAACTTCACGCAAAGGTTCAATTTGAGCAATGTATAAACCAGCTCTTCTGGCAACCTCACTCAATTGCCACAACAGTTCGTCTATGTCTTTTTCATCAGGAAGTTCCTCAAGTGCCAATTTGAAACCGGATTCAAGTTGAACCATCTCTTCTTGAAGTTTCCGAAGATTTTCTGGAACTTTTTGTTTCTCAACCAAAGTTTTCTCGAGTTGTTTTTTTTGAGAACTTTGTTTTTTTATTTTATCTTCAACAGGCATGACAATAAAATAGTAGTTAGCACCTGTCAGACATAAAGCGATGCATATGGTCGCAACAACTTTTGCAATCCAGCTAGCACTATTGAGTTTTTCAAGATATTTTTCCATGTGCCACTCTAACTCAGGTAATTCACACTCAGCTGAATTTCAAAATTCACTCGCTTCTCAGCATGGCTCCCAGGTGAACTGTCTGTTTTTTGTTCAGTGCGTTTCAGTTCAACATTTTGAAAAAAATAATTAACATTGTTTATCAACACATCTTCTGTCTTTCCAGGAAGTGACAACAATTCGACTCGAACTTGAAAACCATTTCTCGGCTTATCAATAATGCGAGCGATTCCTTGAGGGGTCCGAACAATTGCCTGGAGTTGTCGCATAAACTCTGCGACATCGTCATGTGAACCGGCTTTTCCTTTTAAGAAATTTGGCGTAGAATTTTCATCAAACTCGTCTAAAATGACACCTGCGGGTGTCACCCATGCCAATGCATTCAAAATAAATGCAGCACCTTTCCTGTTCCCTTTCAGCTCATCCAGCACTTTTAATCTCTCTATAATCTCATCTCTTCTCTTTTCGACCATCCCAATTTCAACAACTGTTTTTTCCAGTTCTTTGATTTTGGCCTGCATTGAAGAAATCAGTCTGGCCTCTCGTTTTTGAATTTCAGATGTATGGTTATACCAAATAACATTTACAATCATCGCAGCAACAATCACCAATCCCAACAACACAAGTGTCTGAATTCCGTATTCTCTTCGTTTTTCCTGCCTGACTGGCAATAAATTTATATATATAAACATGGTGCTCCTAATATAACTTATCGCCCGGTCTGCGCAAAGCGAGGCCCACTGCAACGGCAGCCATTGTTCCCATTTTTTCAATGAAGTCAGGTGGAAACCGTTTGGAGTCCATATGAATTGCTTTAAAAGGATGGATGATTTCTGTTTGTGTTCGCGTCCTGCCTTGAATGGCCTGAATTAACCTGGGTGTCCTGGCTGCCCCCCCTGAAACATAAACTTTAGCAAAACTTGAATCATCTATCCCTGAATAAAAATCCAACGAACGTTGGATTTCAACTGCAACTTGCTCTGCCACTTTTTCTAATGCAGCTTGAATTTCTTGTCGTCTTTTTAAATCTATTTGATTTTCATTGACTGCAGATTTGAGTGTTTCAGCTTCATCCACCGAAACATCCAGTTGTTTTTGTATTTCTTCAGTAAATTGTTTGCCGCCAATATGAATATCTCGAGTAAACTGCGATATTCCTTTTCGAATAATATTAATTCCGACAACTTCCGCACCTATATTAATCAACGCAATGGTGTCGTTCTCGTTCGCGCCGTAATTGGCATGAAAACAATTTTGAATCGCAAAAACGTCTACATCAACAACCACTGGCTTCAACCCAGACTCCCACACAATGGACATATAATCATTAACAACTTCTTTTTTGGCTGCCACAAGCACAACATCCATCTGATCGGTAACTTCGTCTTTCATTCCAGGAAGTATGAATGTGTCAACAAATACATCTTTCGCATCAAAAGGAATGTATTGTTGCATGCCTGAAGAAATGGTCTCATCGAGTTCAAAATGAGACATTGTTGGCATTGTTAATTTTTTTATAATAATAGAATTGCCACCAATTCCAATGGCAACTTCCTTCCTCTTAAGGCGTAATTCTTTCACAAGTTCTTGAATGGACTGTATAACAGCAGACGAATTCATCAAGGCACCATCTACAATGGTTTCCGGAGGCATATGTTTGATGCCAAAATGCTCCAAAACATAACGCGTTCGCTGTTTCTTCAGTCCAACAAGCTTGATGCTTGTTGAGCCAATGTCCAGCCCTATGGCTAATTTGTCATTTGCCAAACCAATCCTCCATTCATCTGCCTTCCATTCCAAAAATAGACAACAACTCCACAGCATTTCGCATGTTCGCAATCTCTGAAAATCGCTGACATGTCGTCAACCAGCTTCTATGTTTTTTTAATAATAATTGAATATATATTGAGCAACCCAATCTTTGACTAACAACCATCGTAATTGATGATCTGCAAAGCGAGCATGGCGATGTCAACGAAGAGTGCTTGGCTCAGAGAAACTTTTCTTCTCATGGCTGGGCAACGACAAGCAGCAACAATGTAGGGTGTTTGACATTGTTTGTGTTTTAAATCTGCTATTTCATCCTTCAGCGCTCACCCAGCGACATTCCGAGGCTAAAAAAGGGCATTTTGCCTCAGCGAAGAAGTTTTTGTTGCGGGGGTTATGCCGAAAAAATCCATGAAAAATTTGAGTTTTCCAATAAGCGATGCAAACTGGGCTGAAGCAACATGTATTCCAGCCCGGCAAGCGCCAGCCATGGGCCAAAGGGCATATTCGTTAGCCCAGGCTGCCACTCCTGTGCGTGGGAGCCTTCTCCTTCTCCCTCTTCTTCTTCTGTTAAATCATCGGGTATGGGCTGGATAAACGCTGTATATGGAATCAAACTCAATCGTTGCCAAAACTTAAGCCCTGGACGGCAAAAGGCCGGAAGGAAAGTTGGCTCCGGCAGGCTCTCTTCTGTTTCGGCAGAAGGCGGCACACTGGGCCCTGCACGGCCCGTTAGCAGCAGTTTGAGCCCACCAAACAAGGCTCCTTGGCAGGAGGCAAAAAACAAAACACTCAAAAGCGCCTTCCAGCCCAAAAAGGCCCCCAAAAGCGCCAGCAAATATTTGTCTCCTCCCCCCAGGGCTTCCTTGCGGAACATCAGCCAACCCAAATACTCCAGCAGCCGAAAACCCAAAAAACCTGCCAAAACCCCCACAAGCGCTGTCTCAAAACCATGCCAACCTTGAAACAAAGCACACAACAAACCCGCAGCCATTCCAGACAAAGTCAGCTCAAAGGGCAAAATCCAATGTTTGGCATCAATGAAAGTCAGCGGAACAATAAAAATGAGAAGGACAAGTGCGCGAAACAACTCAAATGTCCAACCAAAACGCCAAAGGCATAACAAAAACAGAAATGCACACAAAAGCTCAACAATGGGGTATTGAGCGGATATTTTTTTCTTGCAATGGCGGCATTGCCCTCTCAGAAACAGCCAGGAAAAAACAGGTATGTTATCAAACCAGCGAATGGGCGTCTGGCAAGTCATGCAACGAGAGCGCGGTTTCCAAAGGCTAAGCCCCTCGGGAAGTCGCACAATCACCACATTCATAAAGCTGCCTATACACAAGCCCAGGACAGCCAGCCAAGCATAACCGATAACCCCATTCAGCAAGTGGACCATGGTTATAGGATACTACTGGAAATCGCGCCTTTGGAAAACAAGAGCGGCAGCCATCAAAGCAAAAACAGCATAAGCAACGCTATATCCTAGTGAAAAAAATACTTCCGCCCAGGGAACATCCACCCCATAAGAAGCTTGGAGCTTAAAATCTGAACGATGTAAATTGGGCAAAAAATAATAAAGGCCTTTGCCGAGAAAATAAATGAGGCCACCAGAAGCCCGTTCTGCCATAAAAAACAATTCATCTGTCTGGTTGCCAACAATATACACCAAAATCAGCAGGGTTCCCGCGACAACCTGGCTGCATAAACAACTCAGAAACATACCTATGCTGGAAAACAAAAGCAGTTGCGAAGCCATGCCTATGAGAGCTGCAACCTGAGATTGAGTGAGCGTCACTTTCAAAAACTTCATTTGAATGAAAAAAACACAAACCATCAAAAGTTGCAGAACAAACAACGTGAAAACATTTCCAAAATATCGACCCGCGAGAAAATGGGTTCGTGAAATGGGCGCTGCAAGAACAAGACATGCGGAGCGTTCTTTGAGTTCCCTGGAAAAACTCCCAACAGTCAAATAGATGGACATTAAAATCAGGACAAAACTCATGGCGCCCATGGCAACATCTACCAATACCCTATCCAGTGTGAAAACGGTCACTCGCATAACCCATGTTGTTGAAAGCAGCAACACCACGGCAAAGGCCACAAGGACAACCATGACACGGTTTCTCCTGGCTTCAGAAAAACCATTCCATGCGATAGCGAAAATTTTCATGAATGTTTCAGCAGTTCTCATGAACAGATTTACCTCCCAGCACCGCTTTGAAAAACACTTGTTCCAAGTTTGCATCAGAGGCCAACAGTGCGTTCAAATTTCCAGAACAAACAACGGAGCCATGGGCCAATATCACCAGCTCATCACACAGCATTTCTGCGTCTGATATGATATGTGTACAAAATAAAATGGTGGTGTTTTTTTCTTTCTCTCTTTGAATTATCTCTCTCATTTGAACCCGCCCAATCGGATCCAATCCGGAAGTGGGCTCATCCAGAATGAGTAACTTGGGTTTTGACACCAAAGCTTGCGCCAAAACAATGCGTTGCATCATCCCTTTGGAATATTGTCGAATCAACATCCCTGCGCTCTCAGACATTCCAACCAACTCCAGGACTTCAGCCATTTTTCTTTTCATTTCCCTGGAAGTCAGTGAATGTAACCTTGAAGAAAGAGACAGAAACTCCAATCCTGTCAAATATCCATACAGCATGGGGTGCTCTGGAACATAGCCGATGGCCTCACGAGCTTGCCCATGGGTGACCTCTTTCCCAAATATATATGCATTCCCATATGTCGGATGAATTAACCCCAGCAATATTTTGATGGCTGTCGATTTTCCTGCACCATTCGGACCTAAAACGCCAAACACTTGTCCTGGGGTTACACTCATAGAAAAACCATTTAATGCACAAACAGTCTTCTTTTTCACAAAACCGACTTTATATATTTTTGTTATGTTTTGCATTAAAATGGCAGACATATTATTCCTTGTCACCAGAAAACATTTTAAGCCGACTGGTCATGGATGTTGAATATACTTTCCCATCCTCCCCCATATGAAATTTTTCTCCAAAGGGTTCCTCTGGCAAGCTGGAAATCACCCCCATTGTTACCAATTCTTCAGGTGTTTTTGGAAATCGCCCATAGCGATTTTGAAATTCATCAGCGCTGCTGTCTAAAACCGTTAAAATTTGTTCGAGATGTATTTCTTTCATGCGTTTTTCTAACAACTCCCGCTCTATGTCATCCGTTGCTGCTTCATGCATGAAACTCATAAAATCCAAGGCGACATCAAAACTTTTGTTTTGCGCCAAAACCCTGCTTGCCAACATCCCGGCATAGGGAGGAGCATCTTTGTTTTTTGCCAGCCTCATCAACAATTCCGCAGCCTTCATCTGGTTTTGGCGATAAAACAATTCATTGCTTGCATAATAAATAAGCAACTTTGTATTGTTGGGAAATTGAAGCAGCCCTCTTTCATACATTTGAGAGGCCAGCTCTGCATTCTCCCAGCCCTTGCTTGTCTGAAAGGGAAGGTTTAACCCTGTAAGCCAATAGTTCTGCAAGAGCTTCGGGTCTAAATCCGCAATGAAATTCCCATAAGCAAACAATTCCCTTGCCTCTGCTGGAGATTGAATTCCACCCGCAACATTGATGGCTTTTAACCAATATATATCCGTAACGAGAGAGAGGTGAGAGCGCGCAATCCACCGAATGAGTTTTGCATCGGGAAGCAAAACGAAACCATAAACTTTTCTGTAGGAGATGGGGTTTTTTGCAAAAAAGAAAGTCGCAATAAATGCCATCAACATCAGCAGAGTTAAACCAAAACACCGCAACTTCATATTCATTAAATAATGAGCCCATAAAAAAAGGACAACTCGAAGTTGTCCTTTTTTGCCTTATGCAGAAAAAATCTAGCAATTCACATCGTTCAAAATATTGTAAGCTGCGCCAGCTGGGTTTTGAACTCCGGCATCTGTGGCTTCATTGCAATTTCCTGCCGTCACTGTGGATTGGGCCGAGGCAATAAACCACCAGTCAACCTCTGGATCGTTGTCAATGTTTCCAATGGCGTCTGCAGCAAATTCCGTAATGGAAGCAGAAGTGGGCGACACCGCTACGCCAGCTGTACCTGTCATGGGGGTACGTGGATTTACATAGGTGGGTACACCAGCTGGTTCTATATTGGTTGGAATATCTGCTGTTCCGCCATATCGAGAAAGGTCCACGCCAATGCAATCCGCTTTGGGCGCCGGACTGCCGGTGGCGGCTCTGGATTCTATCGAGTTACATGACTCCGCCAAACGATAAGCATAACGGTTTCCACGCTCAGGGGCAAAACCAATCCTGCCCATTTCACTGGAATATTTGTCATTCTCCGCAAAGAAAGCTTTTTGTGCTGTAAAAATGGCTTTGAGGTTTGCCTTGGCTTCGCTTTGCTTGGAACGCGCTTGAAATTTAATAAAATTGGGAATTGCAATCGCTGCAAGCACGCCAATAATGGCAACAACAATCATCAATTCGATAAGTGTAAAACCTTTGGACATCCTATTTCTAAACATTCGTATCAACTTCCTTTCGCGAGCTGCAAAACAGCTCCATATCATCATTCCGCAATATTAATGCCAATCCATCCCATTACATCTGCTTTATAAATAAATATTAGTCTTCATAGACGCGCAAAAAATTCATATCCTTTGTACATCATCAGTGATATAACTCTCTTCTTTCTGCTATCAATTCAAACGAACGCACTGTAGGAAAATCAAAAGCAATTCGCGACAATAGCTTTTTCGCTCCAAAGCATTCCCTTTTCCCCCGACTGCTCTTTTTGGTTTTGACCCGCCTCTTATTCAACACATGAAAGGGAATGTAGAGTTTTCTCATGGTTTTAATGCAGTTCAATGATTTTGAATGGCTGAGTTGAAATGACACGCCTGGGTATTTTCGGACATCCTCCTGCGGCTTGCACATTTCGCAGCATTCTTCCGCGAAAAAATGTTCAATTTCACTGAACGACAGACACAAGAGAAAATACAGGCAAGTACATGGCTATCAGAAAACCTCCTACAATGCCTCCAACCACCACCATCATCAAAGGCTCAATGAGTGCTGTCAAGCCGCCTACCGCGGCATCGACTTCATCGTCGTAGAAGTCTGCTATTTTGGTGAGCATCTGATCTAAGGCCCCCGTTGCTTCCCCTACCCCAATCATCTGAACCACCATGGAAGGAAAAACTTTCCGGTTGGCCAAAGGGCCGGCAATGCTTTTTCCCTCGGAAATTTCATGGCGTACATCCACAATCGCCTTTTCTATCACCTTGTTCCCTGCTGTATTCGCTGTCACATCCAAGGCATTTAAAATGGGCACCCCCGCACTAATCATCGTCCCTAAGGTTCTGGAAAACCTGGCCACAGCCACTTTGGTAATCAGCGGTTTGAAGATGGGCAACTTCAAAGCCACACCGTCAAGAAACATCCTCCCGCGAGGCCAACGAGAAAGGATGATAAATCCAACAACTGTAATGACAATCGCTCCAAAAACATAAAAAATATTCTTTTGCATCCACTCCGATAAACTCACGACAAACTGCGTGGGTCCAGGCAATTCAGAACCAAAATCTGAAAACATTTTCGCAAAAACAGGGGTTACTTTCCACAAAAGCACAATCACAACCGCTATGGCTATCACCAAAACAACCACAGGGTAAACCAGGGCTCCACGCACTTTTCTTGCCAGTTTTTCAGCTTTTTCTTTATAATTGGCTAAACGATCCAGAATGGTGTCGAGAATGCCTCCCACTTCTCCCGCTGCACACAACTGGACAAACAGTGTATCAAATACTTTGGGGTGCTCTTTTAAGGCTTCTGAAAAACTTGCACCCGACTCTATCTTTTCTTTGACTTGCGTCACCACAGCCCGCAAACGGGCATTCTCTATCTGGCCTGCCAATATCTCCAAACCTTGCACCAGAGGCAGTCCTGCATCGATCATGGTCGACAACTGTCTGGTGAATATCAGCAAATCCTTGCTGGATATTCCTGAAAAACCTGGAATGCTTGCACCAATGGGTTTGGCTTTCTTGTGTATTTTTTTGGGGGTAAATCCAATGGATTTGAGTTTGGCTTCCACAGACTTGGCATCCATCCCCTCCATCTCCCCCCGCTTCTTCACCCCCTCGCGACTGAGGGCCTCCCATTTCCAAATGCTGGGTTTTGTCGGCTTTTTTGTCACTCTTGGGAGCGATGCACTGCTCTCTCTTTTTGAATTTGGACTTGGCAACATCGTCTGCTCCTCAATATATCTCAGCCAAATGAATGGCCTCCCATACTTCCATTTCCATTGCCCAGCATCCTCTGTAACTCTTTGGTCTCAGAGCTCATGCTTAAACCCATTTCTTCTGTAATCAGCCTTCGTTGGATTAAAGACAAAATCGATTGATTCAGTGTCTGCATGTGGCTTTTTTCCTGCCCGGATTGCATCAATGAATATATTTGATGGACTTTATCGTCGCGTATGAGGTTTCGGATGGCAGCATTGGGCAAAAGCACCTCTACACCCAAAACACGCCCAGGCTCATCTGAACGCGCCAGCAGCCTTTGTGAAATAATTCCTTCCAAAACAAAGGAAAGTTGTAAACGAACGTAAGAGCGCTGCCCAGATGGAAACATGTCCACCATTCTGGTGATTGTCTGAACGGCACTGTTGGTGTGCAACGTCGTCAGAACCAGATGCCCTGTCTCTGCTGCGGTTAAAGCGGCTTCCAATGTCTCTATGTCGCGAATTTCTCCAATTAAAATAACATCCGGATCTTGCCTTAAAATATAACGCAGGGCATCTTTGAATGACTTGGTGTCCACCCCCACCTCCCTTTGCGTTATGATGCTGTTTTTGTTTTGATGTATGTATTCTATGGGGTCCTCTATCGTTACGATGTGCCCCTTGCGTTGTTCATTAATCTCATCCACAATGGAGGCCAGTGTGGTTGACTTTCCTGAGCCCGTGGGCCCGGTCACCAAAATCAACCCTTGAGCTTTTTTGGCAAACTCTAAAACAACCGGGGGTAAACCAAGCTCCTCCGAACACCTAATCGCAAACGGAATCATCCGAAATGCACCGGCAACAGAGCCTCTTTGCCAACATAAATTGGCTCGAAACCGGGATAGGCCTTTGATGCTGAATGAAAAATCAAGCTCCTGCTCTTCTTCAAATTTCTTCTTCTGCGCTTCGTTTAAAATGGAATAACAAAGCTGCTTTGTCTTTTCAGGACTCAAATTCTCCATTTGTAATGCAACCAGTTTTCCATCAATTCTTAACTGCGGTGGAGCATTCACGGATATGTGCAAATCACTTGCATTGTGAACAACCATCGTTTTAAGCAATTGTTGCAAAGAAACCATGTTCGCCAACCATTTGTTAAGTGACGTCAGGAGCGGTGTTGCCCAACACTTCTTCCAACGTGGTCACCCCCTCCATCACCTTGTTTAAACCAGACATTCTGAGTGTCTGCATTCCAAGCCTTATCGCTTCCTGCTTGAGCTCAGATGCTGAAGCGCCGTTAATAACTAAGGTTTTCAGGCCATCCCAAAAGGGCATGACTTCATAGACAGCCACTCGGCCCCTGTAGCCACGATCGTTGCATTCGCGGCAACCTGCCGGCTCATAGAGTTGGAAACGCTTTGTCTGCTCGAGGGACATTCCCGCCTGCACCAGACGCTCTGTGTCCACCACCGCAACCGGACGCTTGCAGGCCGCACATAACTTTCTGCAAAGACGCTGCGCTAAAATGAGGTTTAAAGAAGCTGTCACCAAAAAAGGCTCTATGCCCATGTTCAGCAACCGGCTCACCGTTCCCGGCGCATCATTCGTGTGCAAAGTCGACAACACCAAATGCCCCGTCAACGCCGCCTTCACCCCAATTTCCGCCGTCTCAAAGTCCCTAATCTCCCCAATCATAATAATATCAGGGTCCTGCCTCAGGAAAGACCTCAGCGCTGCCGCAAAAGACAAGCCGATGTCCTCATGCATCTGCACCTGGTTTATTCCAGCAAAATTAAACTCCACTGGGTCTTCCGCCGTGCATAAATTGGAGCCCACCTCGTTCAGCGAAGACAAGGCCGAATACAGCGTTGTCGTCTTCCCGGAGCCTGTGGGGCCTGTCACCAGCACCATGCCATAGGGCCTGTCAATCGCCTCGCGAAACCAACGCAATGGCTCCGGCTCAAAACCCAACTTCGTCATGTCCAACTGCAAATTGCTCTTGTCCAGCAAACGCAAAACCACCTTTTCGCCAAACAAAGTGGGACAAACGCTGACGCGAAAATCCATCTCCTTCCCCTGCGCCAACCGCACCTTAATGCGGCCATCCTGTGGCAAACGCCGCTCGGAAATGTCCAGCTGCGCCATAATTTTGAGGCGAGAAATGATGGCGTTGCGCAACTGCATGGGCGGCTTCATCACCTCGTAAAGCACACCGTCTATGCGAAACCTCACGCGAAAGTCGTTCTCATAGGGCTCCACATGTATGTCGGAAGCGCGCTTGCTTATGGCTTCTTTTAAAACCATATTCACCAGTTTGACGACAGGCGCCTCTTCCGCAGAGCGTATGCTTTCTTCTGCCTCGCTTTTGTTGTCATGCGTCGCCACATCCATGACTTCATCAAAAATGTCGTCAAAACTGGGCTCCTTCTCCGCATAATAACGCTCGAAAGCTTCACGAATGGAAAGCTCAGAAGCCACAACAGGCTCTATGTTGTACCCTGTGAGGAATTTAAGCTCGTCCGTGGCGTAAATGTTGGACGGGTCGCTCATCGCCACCATCAGAGAAGAGCCGGAACGCGCTATGGGTAAAAGCAAGTGCTTTTTGGCTATGTCGTAGGGAACCAGCTTGAGTACCGCAGGGTCCACTTCTATTTCTTGTAAATCCACAACGGGAATACCATATTGTTTGGATAAGAATTCCGTTAGTTTCGTGGATTCGATGGCGCCTGTTTTTATGAGGGCCACTGCAATCTTCGTCCCGTTACGCTGCTGTTCTTCCTGGGCTTTTCTTAACTGCTGCAAAGAAATCATCTTCTCTCTGACCAGCAATTCTCCCAAACGACCTGACATGTAGGCTTGGCCTCTTTAGTCTACGAGTTAACAAGCAAAAGCCTACAATCTTTAATCAGCAAACAAGCTCAGGGCTCCAGAAAAGGCAACGCAGCTGCAACGTCTGCTTTTATTTGCTCTTTTAAATCTTCAACAGAAGCAAACCGGCGCTCGTCGCGCAAACGGCTTAAAAAGCGAACGCTGGCTTTTTGGCCATACCAGTTGCCTGAAGCCTTCAGTACGTGGACTTCCAGTTCCGCTTTGGCTGCCGTGGGGGCCATAAAGGTGGGCTTGTGGCCTAAATTGGCCACACCCCCCCAAAATACCCCTTCTCCTTCCAACGCAAACTCTACCGCATATACCCCGGGCTTCGGCATCAGTATGTCCGGGCAACTTAAATTCGCTGTGGGAAAACCCATCCGCCTCCCCCTCTTCTGCCCCTCTGTTACCTCCCCCTCTAACTCGAAAGGACGGCCCAAATAACGCCTCGCGCCCAGTACATCCCCCGCTGAAACCAGGCTGCGAATTTCACTCGAGGAAACCACCACCCCCTCCACCTTTAACTCGGGACATATGAAAAGGCGCCCTCCCATACGCCGGCCAGCTTCCTCTAAAGTGTGGACGTCCCCACAACGCCCAGCACCATAGGTGAAATTCGCTCCCACCGCTGTGGTGTGGGCACCTAAATCCGAAAAAAGCAAACGCTCAAACTGCCCCGCACTCATGGACGCAAAAGAAGCGTCAAATGTCTGCGTCACCACAGCACTCACTCCCTGCTGCGCCAACAACGCCCGCTTTCGCTCCGGCGTCGCTATACGCTTGGGCGCACGCTCCGGAAACAACATCCCCACGGGGTGCGGCTCAAATGTCAACGCCAATACGGGACCCAACTCCCTCGCTCCTTGCAAAAGCCCTATATGCCCTAAATGTACGCCGTCAAAATTGCCTACGCACACCACTCCCCTCCACCCTCCCTGCAAAATCACCTGCTCTACGGACGAAAAAAGTTTCATACCTGGAAACCAACACTGATAGCTTGGCCTTTTTATCCACTTCCTATCTTTTTTTCACTGAAGTTTCCTTCTCTATGTCACGTATCCCTTTGCGTCCAGAGCCGGCAACGCTTCCTTTGGCCGATACCCCACTGCCCCTCAACTGGGCCCGCCTCTTTGGCTTTGAAGGCCCCCTCGAATTGGAAATCGGCTGCGGCCTGGCCGGCTTCGCTCTCGCCTACTGCGAAGCCAACCCACATGTCGCTTATGTCGCTTTTGAATGGCGTAAAAAATATGCACGCGAAGCCTCCTTCCGCGCTCAAAAACGCAAACTCTTTAACCTCAAAGTCCTCGAGCTCGACGCACGCCTCTATGTCCCTCAACTCTTTGCCCCCAACAGCCTCGCCGGTATCCACCTGCAGTTTCCTGACCCATGGTGGAAAACCGCCCACCAAAAACGCACCCTCCTCCTCCCCTCCTTCTCCAACCTCCTCTTCTCCCTCCTCTCCCCTGGAGGCTTCTTTGACTTGCGTACGGATGTGGAAAGCCGCGCCACCTGCATGCTTCGGACGCTCGAAGATACGGGGTTCCAGAATCCACTGGGTAAAGGACATTTTCACCCTCGCCCTGAAAATGACATCCCCTCCTCGAGAGAACGGCGTTATTTATTCACAGGTCAACCCGTTTATCGTGCACGACTTCTCAAACCACAGGGTTGACGGCAGGGACAACTCTGCATTAGTGACTCTCTTCCCTTGAGAGATTTTTGAATATGGGCTTGATAAAAAGTCGACTGCTTGCTTTTTTTGTTCTTTATGCTTGTGCTCCTCCTCTGGAAGCATCGACGCCTGAAAATACGCTGCGACAATTCTTCAACGCTTTGGCCCAAGGAGAAAAAAACAAAGCCTGGGAAATGCTCTCGTCGGATGCACAGGCTTTCCTGGCTCACAAAGTCACCCTCGCCTCCGAAAATTCTCTGGGGCTGATTCCAAATCAACCAGCAACCCTGGTATTTTTACCTGAGTTCACCTCACCCGTTCTTGAAAAAACAGAGCTTATGCAAGCCAACGAAACAACAGCTCAGCTACGTGTTGTTGCAAGTCGAAAAGCAACCTTGTTAACAATGAAAAAAGAAGCTGGTCAATGGAAGTTGGCTCTTAACCACGGAGTTTCAGATGAATAAGCGCTACCGAGGACTTCAAAACCCTGTCCAAGTCGAAGTCATTCGGCGCCCGACGGTTGGAAAACTCACCCCCATCCAACCTGAATCTTCTGCAACAACACAACCTTCTTTGCCAAGAATTACCAACTCTTCGTTGCCGAGAATTACCAACTCTTCTTTGCCGAGAATTACCAGCCCCGCTTTGCCAAAAATTACCGATCCGGTCTTGCCAAAAATCACCGACGCTGACTTGCCAAGAATAGACGAGTCCCTGGCTCCTGCGTCCAGGGCGACTCCATCCCCTCCCATGCGGCGTACGCGTGCACCAGCCACACCCGCCAGCATCGACGCTCTTGCCAAAAAAGAGCGCGTCCCCGTCCGGATTGCCAAAGGAGAGCTCGAAGGCAAAATGAAATGCCGCATCTGGAAACGCCTGCACCCCAAAGAAGCAGAGCGCTTTGAGCATGCCTACAAACTCCTGGAAAAACATCCCCACCTGAATTTGAATGACGCTTTCGGGGTTCTGCAAAGCAACATGACGCCGGACGAATTCACCAAACGCAAAGCACGCGTTAAGAAGAAAACGGAGCTGATAGTTGCCAGAGCCAGCGTCTCGAGTCTCGAAATTGATGCATGGTTCAAAACACTCATGGAAAATCAGGAGGAGCTTTCTTTCGCCCTCGCAGAAAGCACACTCAGAGACAAAATTCGCGGCCTGGCTCCGCTTGAGCTTGAGTTGGAAAAAACAGGCCTTATAGAAAAAATACACATTGTTGCCATCGCCAGATACAAAACATGGGAGCAGATGACTTTTCAGCTCCTGAGAGACTTGAGGCTCACTCAGAAACCCAGCCCCGTCCCCAGACAACCCACGCAACGGCCTGTCGGAGACCCCCGCCCCTTCCTCAACCATCGAGGAAAAACTCTGGACCTCTTTTTGAGAAATGGCATCAACCTGGAATTGCCATTGCTGGCCGCAGGCCCTTTTGACTTGCTTCTGGGCAGCCCAGGCAACGAAGTCCTCGTCCCGCTGCATGCATTGCTGGGGTGGAATCCGCTGGACTAATTTACCACTTCAGCTCCTCCATCGCCTCCTCTATTAACTTTTGGACCATTTTCTCCAGCACCTTCGAAACAGAAACCGTTTTGCCCCGCGCCTGCACAGAAAAATGGGCCTTCAGAGATTGCTTCGGAAAAGTCATCACCAACATTTCCAACTTCAATGACTCGCCTTCCTGAAATGCTTTCAGGCGCAGCTTGTAGCGCTTGTCTATGGAGGGTTGTTTGAAAGTACGCTCCTTTCCTTGCGCTACATGCGCTCCCATGTTGCTTAGCTGGGAACGTAAAATCTGCATGGCTATGCTGAGGTTGTCTACAGGGCTTTTCTTTAAAGAAGGCTGCGCATCTTCAAGCACAAACCCATAATTCGCCAGACGGCGACCTGCCCATTGCAGGGCCTCAATGGCCTCGTTGCGGACCGCCTTGTTCGAATCCGCCATGGCCGATTCCAAACAAGGCAGACGGCTGAAATAGGGCAACCGCGCAAGGGACTTCACTGCGGCCTGGCGCACCAAAGGCTCCTTGTCCCTCACAGCACGGCATAAGGGCACAACCACCTCCTCCTTTGCTATGCCGCCCAGCGCAACCACCAGCTGCTCCCTCTGACGTAAATCCTCCGCCTGCGCCAATTGCCTGGACAAATGCTCCACCCCCACCTCCGCCCCCCAAGCACTCAACGCACTCAGCCATCCTAGAAAAAACCCAAGCCGCATAAACAAGAAGTCTAGACCGTTTTCAAGTTAAAGTGATTCGATTCTTCAGACCGGTTTCAATTTGACATGAGATCGAGGCGGGCGAGGCTTTTGTGAGGGGAGTGCACTTGAGTGCATGACCCGAACAAAAACGAGCCCAACGAAGAGATCATGTCAAAGTGGAAGCGGTCTATTATAACGAGTTGCTTCTGTGGAATACGTGACGTAATCCGGGAATATGTTGCGTGCACAGCAAATCCGCGAATCATTCCTCTCTTTTTTTGAAGGCAAACAACATTCGCGCCTTCTTCCCTCCAGCCTCGTCCCCCACAACGATCCCAGCCTGCTTTTCACAAACGCAGGCATGGTGCAATTTAAAGATGTTTTTACGGGCCAGGAGTCCCCTCCCTCGCCGCGAGCAACCACTGTGCAAAAATGTGTTCGCGCCGGCGGGAAACACAATGACTTGGACAATGTCGGGTATACCGCACGCCACCATACCTTCTTCGAAATGCTCGGCAACTTCTCCTTCGGCGACTATTTTAAAAAAGACGCTATACGCTGGGCCTGGGAATATATTACCCAATGCCTCCTCCTCCCACCTGAGCTTCTGGCCGTCACTGTTTTCAAAGGCGAAGAAGGCATTCCAGCCGACGACGAAGCCTTCGAAGAATGGGCAAGCACAGGCGTCCCCCCAAACCGCATCCACCGCCTCGGCCTCAAAGACAACTTCTGGGCCATGGGAGATGTGGGGCCTTGTGGACCTTGCTCCGAAATTTATTTTTATGTCCCGGGTGTGCCACCCAAAGCGACGGACTTGCCCGGCGAAAGCGACAACTGGCTTGAAATTTGGAACCTCGTCTTCATGCAGTTTGAGCGCAAATCCAAAGACAGCCCGCTCATTCCCCTGCCCAAACCTTCCATTGACACAGGCGCAGGTTTGGAGCGCCTCACCGCTGTGGTGCAAAAAAAAGCCTCCAACTATGACAGCGATTTGTTTGTGCCTCTGCTTGGAAAAATTTCAAAACTCTCCGCCAAACGCTATGGCGACACGGAAGCCGACGACGCCTCCATGCGTATTCTTGCGGACCATGCACGTGCAACAGCTTTCCTCATGGCCGACGGCGTGCTGCCTTCCAATGAAGGGCGAGGTTATGTGCTTCGGCGCATTATGCGGCGCGCCATCCGCCATGCTGAAAAACTCGGCTTGGAAACCGTTGTCTTTCACCAGGTGGTTGACAAAGTCGTGGAGCTGATGGGCGAAGCCTATCCTGAGCTGCAAGAAAATCGCTCCCTGCTGACAGAAGCAACACGACATGAAGAAGCGTCTTTCAGAAATACCCTCGAAAAAGGTTTGCGGAAAATTGATGAGGAGCTTTGTTTGCTCCAAAAAAACGGTCAGCACATTCTTTCCGGAAAAACCCTCTTCTTCCTCCACGACACGCATGGCTTTCCGTGGGACTTGACTCAAACCATTGTGCGTGAACGCGGCTATGAAGTCGACATCGCCGGCTGGGAAAAAGAAATGGAGCAGCAACGCAACCGCACCGGGTTTTCAGGCTCCGGCGAAACAGCGGTGCATGAAGCCTATCTGCAGCTTGCAAAAACGCTGCCCCACACCACCTTCGTCGGGTATGAAACACTCTCCTGCGAAACCCAAGTCCTCGCCATCCTCAAGGACAACCAACCCGTCGAAACCGCAACCGCCCCCGACACCGTCGAAGTCGTCTTTCAACAAACCCCCTTCTATGGCGAATCGGGCGGCCAAGTCGGTGACGAGGGGTATTTGGAAAGCCCAGACGCCGCCGGCCATATTTCTGAAGCCAAAAGGCCCACCTCCTCCCTGGTGGTCCACCCCCTCTCCCTCTTGCGGGGTATGCTCAAAACAGGCGACGTGGTGAAGCTTCAAGTCAACGTGCAGTCGCGCAAAGCCACACAAGCCAACCACTCGGCCACGCATTTAATGCACAAAGCACTCAAAACCATTCTCGGAAGCCACGTCAAACAAGCCGGCTCCGTCGTCAGCCCCGAAGGCCTGCGCTTTGACTATACGCATTTTGCGGCCCCTGAGCATGCACAACTGGAAGCCGTCGAAGACTGTGTCAACCAGTGGATTTGTGACAATGAGGCCACGCACGTGCAAAACATGTCACTCTCACAGGCCAAAACAGAAGGCGCCGTGGCCTTGTTTGGCGAAAAATATGGCGAGACGGTGCGCGTTGTCAGCGTTCATCCGGAGTCGAAGGAGTTGTGCGGAGGGACTCACGTCCAACGCACGGGAGACATTGGACTCTTCAAAATAACCGCGGAGTCCTCCATCGCTTCGGGGGTGCGGCGTATTCAGGCGCTTACCGGGGCCAAGGCTTTCGCCTGGCTTAGAGACGCAGAAAAAGAGTTAAGACGCGCCGCGGACATTCTCAAAGCACCTCCCAGAGAGCTTGCTGCACGTTTGCTGCAACTGCAAAAACGCATGAAAGAGGTTGAAAGACGCTTGGAAACGTCTCTGGTGGACTCGCAAATTTCTCCCGCAGAAACCAGCACCCCCCAAAGAGAAATTGCGGGCATTCGCCTGTTCACCAAAAACTTGGGCACTGTCACACCCAAAACCATGCGGGCTCTCGCTGACAAATACCGCGAGGAATTGAAGTCCGGCCTTATCGCCCTCACCGGCACCACCTCTGACAATAAAGCCATTGTTCTCCTGGCAGCGACACCGGACGTCGTCGCTCAAGGTGTTCATGCGGCAGAGTTTATTAAAGGCATGGCCGAGGCCATGGGGGGTACCGGTGGAGGTAAGGCTGACTTGGCCCAGGCAGGGGCGGCGGATGCTTCGCGCCTTGTCGCGGCACTCGAAAAGTTGGAGCTGCTGCTGAGCTCTTTGAAGCCTTAGGGGTTGTAGCTGAATTGCTTGAGAAGCGCCGGCATGTCCATGGCTGAGCACCTAAGCAGTGCCTCTGCCGGCATGTCTCGCTCGTACACCCGTGCCGCCAGCGGCTCCAGCAACTTGGCATCTTCAGGCGCAAAGGCCAGCAGCTTCCTCGACGCAATGGCCACAAGCTCCTGCGCACCTTTGGCCAAAGGCTCAAACCTGAGGCCCTGGCGCTGCGCTTGTTCATGCAAAACCAGCTGCGCCTGCAAACTCCGGGCCGGCAACAAAGCTTCTACTTCATCCAAAGCACCGGGTGCATACACCGTGCCGCGCAACAAGGCAGCCAGGGCTGCCGTCAGCTGTGGAGAAACACTGTCTACGCTTCGTACTTCAATCAGCTTCTTTAACCTCACCTCAGGAAACAAAGTCGACAAATGGTCTACCCATTCTGAAAAACTTGCTTTCCTGCCTTCATAGCCCTCTTGCAAAAGTTGGCGAAAACTCAACTTCGGCGTCAAATAGCGCCCTCCCCTGCGCAAAAACAACAAAGGCGCATCCAAAGCCCAGTCCACATAACGCGCATAGGAGAAGGAGTTGTCAAACCACGAGGGCAAATAGCCACAACGCGACTTGTCAACGTCATTCCAGACATGACTTCGAAATGAAACATAACCCGAAGCGCGCCCCTCTCTCCAAGGGCTGTTGGCAAACATGGCCACAAGCAAGGGCACCATCCTCGCCAACACCACCACCTTGCGTACACAATCCGCTTCGTCGGAATAGTCCAAAGACACCTGGCCCGTGGCCGTCATCAACATCATCAACGCCCCCGTCTCCCCACGCTCCGCCAAAGTCTCTCGCATGGCGACATAACGGTTTCGCGGCATATAAGGGACTTCCTCCACCACATCCACAGGGCGGTAGCCCAGCATGAGTGCGTGCAAACGACGCGCCCTCAACACCTCCCTCAATTCCTCCAAATGCTGCAAATTGTCCATATGCAGCGCACAGGCACTCTCCCGCGGCCCCCCCGCAAACTCCAGCTGCCCCCCTGGCTCCGTCGACAAAGTGGCATCCCCACGCCGCATCCCCACACAATGGCCGGTTTGCGCGTCTAAAATGGGCCTCCATCCATAGGCTTCAAGCCCACGAAAAATGGCAAGCAAACCCTCCTCCCCCTCGTAGGGAATGGGAGTGCCCTGAGAGGTATAAATAAATTTCTCATGCTCCAGGCCCAACAACCACTTCGCAGGAGGTTTCTCTCCTGCCCTAAAGTAATCCTCCAATTCCAGATAAGAGGAAATGGTTTGGTGGAACATTTCTTCAGTATCCAACGACATTCTTGTGTACATAACATCTATCTGGAAGCAATAAGGGGACTTTTGTGAGCTCCCGTCTTCAGAGGTGTTTTCTTTCAAACCTATGCCTGTTTTCAACCCCACACCTAACTTATATTCGCCATATGCCTCTCTCCGCCGCATTGCTCACCACCTCAACAACATGCATTCCAAGGCTCACAAAACAACCGCTCCGGTAAAATGCTCATCTCCCTCCTAAAACTCACTTGGGACTTTATGTCTGACTGCTCGCCTCTTCAAAATTTGCCTTCCTATCGGAGCAACGGCCCATGCGCCTGACGCATTATTCCTACCCCATCATCGGCCTCACCCTCTTGTGGGTCTACCTCGGTTCAGACAGAGTCCCCATCACCATGGCGCTCGCGCCGCCAGCCCAGGAAAGCAGCTCGCTCCTGTTTGGGAGCACCCCTTCGAAACTGTCCCATGACTTGGCCGCCCTGCGTATTGTCACCAAAACCATCCTCTACCTGCGCGACAACTATGTCGACCCTCAGCGCATTCAACCCAAGGAGATGATGGTTGGAGCCCTGGACTATGTTGAAAAAACCGTGCCTGAAATTGTTGTCACCGGCTCCGCAGAGGAAGGAAACCTCACCGTCAACGTCAATGGAAACGTCAAACAGTTTGACATTCGCACGGTGGATTCGCTTTGGAAACTATCCACTGCACTTAAAAACATATTCGAATTCATTGTCCCCCATTTGAGCTCCAGAGAATCCACACGTGAAATTGAATATGCCGCCGTCAACGGAATGCTTCAAGCTTTAGATCCGCACTCTGTACTGCTGAAACCAGAGTTTTATCGAGAAATGAAAATGGCAACAAGAGGTGAGTTTGGTGGTTTGGGGTTCGTCGTTCAAATGCGTGAAGGGAAACTCAGCGTTGTCCGCGTCATTCACAACACACCTGCATTTCGCTCAGGAATTAAACGGAACGACATCATCGAAAAAATTGGCGACGAATCCACCATCAACATGGACGTCAATGAAGCCGTCTCACGCTTGCGTGGGCCACCCAACACGAAGGTTACCATCGGCATCTCACGGCCAAGCCAAAAGAAATTTCAAACCTTGACGCTGACAAGAGCCATCATCAACGTGGAGTCTGTGCTTTATAAACTGCTTGCAGGGAATGTAGGCTATATACGCGTCACCAGTTTTCAAGGCAACACCACACGCGACATTGTTAACGCTTTGCAGGCGCTGAATGCACAGGCCAAAGCCAAAAGCAAAAATGACAGCATCAAAAGCCTGGTTCTCGATTTTCGCGGAAACCCAGGCGGACTTCTGGAGCAGGCAATTGAAATCAGCGACTTGTTTTTATCGAGCGGAACCATTGTCTCCACAGTGGGTTATTCAGACACCAGACGTGACGAAAAACGCGCCACCCCAAGCTTAAGTGATGTGCATGTCCCCATGGTCGTCCTTGTCAATTCAGGCAGCGCTTCTGCTTCTGAAATTGTGGCCGGCGCACTCAAAAACCAGAACCGGGCCGTTGTGATTGGACGCCAAACTTTTGGGAAAGGCTCCGTTCAGGAGCTTTATCCATTCCCAGACGAAAGCGCTCTTAAGCTCACCATTGCACAATATTTAACGCCGGGCGGAATTTCCATTCAGGAAGTCGGTATTACGCCCGACATTGAGCTTATTCCCACACGCGTGACAGCCTCCTTCTCCTCTGTGTTTGCTCCTCGGCGAACACTCAATGAAGCCAGTCTGGAGCATCATTTCGTCAATCCCCTGGAAAACGAACGTGAGTCCAGCAAAAAAGGCGTCCTTCCCCCCAAAGAAAAAGCGCTGATTTCGATAAAATACTTAAGAGAGGAAACCAAAGACGAGCAGGAAAAATCCGAAACCTGGTCCGAAGAAGCAGCTGCAGAAGAAGAGGCCATTGATCCAGACATCATCCAGGAAGATTTTGAAATGGAATTTGCCCGGGGCCTGCTGGCTGCAGCACCCACCAACAACCGGGAACAAATGTTAAACAGCTCCCGTGCTTATGTTCAGGAAAAACAAAAAACGGAAGAAGAGCGCATTTGGAAAGCCATTGAGCGTCGCGGCATCGACTGGAGTCCCGGCAAACGCCCTGCAAACGTGCTGCTGGACGGGAAACTGGAGCCAACAGCTTCAAAAAAACTCAGCGGCAACCAGGAATTTCTTCTGAAATTGAATGTGCAAAACAAAAGCGAACTTCCCCTGAAACGTGTGCGTGCATGGACGGAATCCGACAATTTCTTTTTGGACCGCCGGGAATTTTTAATTGGAGCCATTGCTCCAGGCAAAACCGCTGCCTCCACCTTAAAACTGACGGTGCCTGCCGACACTTATTCCCGCCGAAACCTCATCCACATCCACCTCGAAGATGACGAAGGCCCATTGCCTATCAAACCTCAGGGCGAAATCAGCCTTGTGGAATTGCCTCGCCCTCTCTTCGCTTTTCATTATCAGTTTGTTGACAATTGCGCCTCATGCAACCAAGACGGTCGCGTTCAATCCGGCGAGACTTTGAGCTTGTTTGTCGATGTCACCAATGTCGGAAAAGGCAAAGCGCTTGCGGCTGTGGCAACCATCAAAAATTTGGGGAACGCAGCTGTCTTTATCGAACAAGGACGATTTAAACTGGGAGAGCTCTCTCCTGGTCAAACCAAAACGGCAAAATTTGTCCTGAGAGCAAAACCAGCCCACGCACAGCTTCTGCTTCCTTTGCAACTTATCCTTCTGGACGAAACTTTGATGGAAAGCGCTGTTCAAAAAATACAAATTTCCATTGAGCCGCCCATTTCCTTAAACCGGGTTTCTCAAATGCATCGCGCAAAACCCCACGCGCAACTCTTCTCAAGCGCAGACGCAAAATCCGCCATCGCACAGTTCAGTCTTCCAACCACAGTCTCCGTCGAAGCCCAATCTGATTCCGTGGCTCGCGTGCGTTGGAATAAGGAGCGCTTTGCTTTTGTCCCTCTGGACCAACTCGAGCCTTCAGCTTCCAAAGAAGAGGCCAACGAAGATTTGTCAGAGGCACTCAAATATCTCCCCTACCATTTGCCGCCTGTTATTTCGCTCAACGTTGATTTAAGCGAAGGAGGCCTGGTGACAAAGGAGGATGAATTTCTGCTTTCTGGAAGCGTGAAAAATCCAAGGTTGCTTGACATGTTCATCATGGTCAACGAACAAAAAGTGTTCTTCAAAAGCAACTCAAAAAACAGCTCAGAGCTTGAGTTCTCCGCTCGTATTCCCCTCAAACATGGCGACAACGGCATCAGCGTCATCGCGCGGGAAAGTGAAGACTTTGCAAGCCGGAAAACCTTCTTTATTCGCAAAGACACCACAGACAACACCATGGCTCCCACCAACCACTTATGAACCTTTGCCTGAGAAAGCCTGCAATCTATGCAGCACTCGCCTGTGTCTTTGTGGCGAGCTTGGGCCATGCCGCACAACGCAAAATAAACTTAGAGCAACTCGGAAACCCTTCGGTAGATGGAACCGCCAACGATAGGTTTCGCGCTTTTGCACGTCAACTCGCCTTGAGTTTCTCTGCCCATCCTCCTCCTCCTTCCAATACCTTAGGATGGTATGGCACCTCCGCCAGCACCTTTGTTTCCATCGAAAAACCCAACTGGGAAACCATAGAATCAGCTAACCGAGAAAACACGAGAAGATTCTATGGGGAAACCACAGGTCGCCTCTTTCCTCAGGGCTCGCCTTTGTGGACGCAGTTGGGAATTTCAGCTCGAAAAGGTCTCCCCTATTCTTTTGAAGTGGGGGTCCACACCAAATGGCTCACTCAAAGCACCCTGTGGACACTGGCTTTGGACTTGAGGTGGGCCTTGAATGAAGGCATTGATTATCTGCCGGACTTTTCCATTCGCGTGCACATTCAAGAGCTCTTCGGTGCAGCCCCTCTCAGGCTGACAACAGGTGGCATGGACTTAAGCTTTGGAAAATCTTTCGTCTTGCCCCAGGGTTTTGTCCTCGGTGGCTCTTTCGGGTGGGATCTGGTTTTTGTCTCGGCTTCCAGCCAAACCATAAACTTTGTCAACGGTTCAGCGAAATTCGACGCGTTAAAACCTTTTTCGAATTCCCACAACCGCTTCTATCTCGCTCTTCGAGTGTCTTACTGGGATGCTTTTTTGCAACTTGGCTTGTCCTATTCTGTGCTTAAAACACCTATGTCAGAAAATACCTATACCGCACCGGATGGAGAAGAGACGCTTCCCCTCCTCTCGCTCCTTTCAGCAAATTTTGGCATCGGCTATACGTTTTGAGCTCGAAACCCAAAAACGTCAAGTTGCACTCTTGCCTCGACTGTCGCATGCTATGCACATGCACTTTGGAATCGGCGAAATTGTTTTTCTTATTATTGTGTTAACGCTTATTTTTTCAGCTTCGCGAATGAGCGCCCTTGGAAATGCATTTGGCAAATTTATTCACGCATTTCGCAAAGCCTCCAAGGGAAATGGCTTCATCGACTTGCCTACGCAAACCACTTCACACCCCCCAAAGCAACCCGCAGACGCCCCCACAACAAAGCCTCAAAACCCAAAACACTCCTGAAGCTTCAGCAACTTTTCCAACTTCCTGCCCCAAACACTCGCCTCATTTGCTAAGCTTGCTTTTTTTTGAAAAACTCAAATGGGAGGACTCATGGCTCGCTCTAAAAGCAAGCACCAACGCCGCCGTCATAAAATCCGTGTCAAACGCAGCAAACAGACAAAACGACAAAAAAAGGCTGCGCAAAAAACAGAAAATAAGACTTCTTAGCCTGGCTGGGACTGTCTCTAACGAGAAGAAACATGTATGTCGGCAGGTAGTTGCTTGTAAAACTCTCGCCGACACTCAAAATATTTTTTGAGCTCTGTTTGCCCTTTGCGTGCCTGCTGGCGCAGCTTCTGCATCCTCTCCATTTCCGCCTGAAGCTGCAGGCTGTTTCGTGCTGCCCTGGGTAAGGGTACGGCTACCGTATCAAACATATTTAAGGCAACGCCGCGATGGTCTACGGCAAGCAGCAACAAGCAGCTGCCGCCGGCCGCTAAAAGCCAAGGGCGAAAAACCTGCCACAACGAAACAGGCGGCAGTGGAGCTTCCTGGGAATGCACATTCAACGCCTGTGAAGCCACTGGCGGGGAAAACCCCAAAAACCAAAGCAAAGCCAGCATGCCTCCTGCTCCCAACACCAACCAAAGGAATAAAACCCCCTGCCCCAAAGACACATCTTCGCTGCCAAAAGAAAAAAACAAAACGCAGACAAGAAGGTTATAGCAAGCATGTGCCGCTATCGACACCCAAAGGCTGGCACTCGCATAGGCCAACCACCCAAACAAAATCCCTAAGGCCACCCGCGCCAAAAAACCCACTGGGTCTACATGAATGAGACTGAAAAGCACCGAGGTGGACAAAAGGCCCAAAGGCACCCCCCAGCGCCGAATCAGCCTGGGCTGAATAAACCCTCGGAAAAAAACTTCTTCACCCAAAGGCGCCACCAACACCACCACAACTACCATGAGTGCCCGCTCCATGCCCTCAAGGCTGAAAAATACGGCACGGCCATCAAACATCTCTTTCCATGAGTCCGGAAACAGCTGGCCCGTCACATGCATCAACGGCAATATGACTGCAAACCAACACACCACCCCCAAAAACGCACCTGCGGCAATGTTGTTGGGCGAAACGGCCGACAAACCCAAAGCGCTGGAGGGCTCTTGCCGCGCAAGGCGGTAGAAAATCCAGGGGATGCCAAAGAAAACAAAAACCTGCACAAACCAGGCACTAAAAACAAAGTTCAGCAGTTGCAGGGAAATACCGAGAATAAAAAAAAGCACCACGCCTATGACGGCAACCTGAGGCAACGCGCGGCTCATTCAAATGCGCTCTTTATCCCTGTGGCTGCGAAGGTTCTGCACCTGCAGCCTCTCCTTGGACATAAAAAACATGCTGCCCAACATGCATGGCATAAAGGCCACTCGCAGCGTCTTTCTCAACCACCCTGGAAAACAAATTCTTCTTCAGGCGCTCCCAAGAAAAGGACTTCCCCCAATCCACCTGCCCGTTGGGCTTGCGGTTCAAAACCTGCCCCTCTTTCCAATAAACAGCGCCGCCGGACAAAATAAATGCCGCAACCAGCAAGAGTGCCAATACTTTCAGGACACGACGCCACCTCTTGCGCCTTTTCACTTTTGTCTTGCTTTGCACGAAGGCCCGCCGAATTTCAGATTCATTGGCTCTGCGAAGCTCGCTGGCGTTGGGCTCTTGTACAATATCCTCGGAGGCAGCTGACAACAGACTTGCCAAAGCTCCGTGCTCAGAAGACTCCTGTGAAGAGGATTCTTGAGCAAAAAATTCCTGGGCAGAAAACTCCTGAGCAGAAAACTCCTGCACCGGCACCCTTCTCTCTGAGCCCATGGGGACGTCTTCCAGCAAAAGCTCGTCCGAAAGCTGTTCCTTTTCACGCAACAAGGGCTCACGCAGCGAGGAGGGGATGGAAAACGACGGCACTTTTTGAGTCCCTGACACCACGGGCTCCGCGTGGCTATGGCTCTGCGAAGCGGGTTGCTCAGAAGCAAAATATTCCACGCGTATGGCGTCAAATGCACTGTCCAATTTCACTGTTTCAGAAAAAGCCTCATCCGCATGCGTGGCACTTAAAAAACTGGACGCCTCCGAGTGCACGGCCCCTCCTGCCTGCTCCGCCATCTTTTCTGTAAATAATTTGGGTATGGCCCCACCTCCAAAAACCGGAACCCGCGGTGGCTGCATCGACGCTTTGCCCTCTTCTGCACGCCGAGAAGCCTCCACCCCCGGGAGAAAAATGCCCGGCCTCGTCGGCTCGCTGGTCCCTGTCTGTGCCGGCTCTCCAAAAAAAGAAAACGGGTCATTCTCCTCTACAGGAGGCAGCGGAGCAAATGGGACAGGAGCGGGCGGTATATGGTGTTGCTGACGCAAAGCCGACACACGATGGACCCGAAAAACATGTCGGCAACGCGCACAACGCACCTGAACGCCCGAAGGGGGTACTTTTTCATCCGCCAGTCGAAACCGCGTCTTGCACTGCTCGCATTTTACAATCATGTTCGCTTTGGCTCTTGGGTTGAGTTAGGAAATTTAGAAAAAATTGAAGCAGACATCAAAATAGAATTGAGCATACCGCAAATTTTCATTCAAATACGAATTATGGCTGCTGGACGCTCTCTTAAAGTTATCAAACGCTACTCCAATCGAAAACTCTATGACACCTCGGACAGTTGTTATGTAACACTCGATGAGATTGCACGAATGGTTATGGAGGGACATGAGCTTCAAGTGCTCGATAATGCAACAAAAAAAGATTTGACGGCGGTGACGTTGGCGCAAATTGTCCTGGAGCAGGAAAGAAAAAAACGGCGTATGCCCCTCCACCTCCTCAAAGCAATGGTCAAAAAACCCAGTGAATCCATTGCGGATTTTCTTCGGACTGAATTGGGGCAACGCGTTCAGTCGCTCAAAGAAAGCGCCGAAAGACTGCTCAGCCCTGAAGCCAAAACAACCGAAAGCTCCAAAAATATACCCGTGGAAGCTCAAAAACGCCTGGATGAAAAACTGTTTTCTCTCGCGGAAGAATTCATGGCCAGCATGTATGTCTCCGCTGGAGACCTGGCTAAATTGAATGCACGCATAGACAGCCTTGAAAGCCGCATTCAAGCCCTCGAAGAGCCTCACACAAAGTCAAACATTTAACCTGTCGAAACTTCAGAATAATGCTCTTCCCTTTGCTCCGGAGCCAAAGCCAAAGAAGGTTTGCTGCGCGCCGTCTGTACCAAAACTTCAGGGCTAAATGGCTTCGCTTCCTGGCGCAACCTCTGCACTTCAGCTTTTAACTCGCTGATTTCATTTCGCAAAGCCTCAAACTCCCCCTGCGTGGGAATGCCCAGTTGAGACAAAGCGGCTCGCAGTTGGTTGTCCAGGACAAGCTTCGCCTCCATGGCCCGGGCAATGGCCCCCTGCAAGGCGGACACAAAAGACGCGTTGGACATCAATTGTCCCGTCAACCGAGTCATTTGTTGCTCCCCTGCGTCCAGAAACATTTTAAAGACAGAACTGATTTCGCGCATAGCCAGTGTATGGTGACATCTGCCTCCTCTTGTGGCTTATGTCAAGTGTCTCTTCTGTCAAACCATGAGCCCACTCTCTGTCAAACGGTTGCTTTTTATCAGCGGAAAAGGTGGTGCCGGAAAATCCTCCATCGCCTCAGCCCTCGCCCTGCACTACGCCCAGGCCAAAGCCGAAACGCTGCTCGTGGAGCTCAATACCCCCGGCCACCTCGCCTCCCTCCTGGGGTACCGCTCCTCCCCTGCGGAGCCGGAACTTCTGGAACCTCACCTGTGGATGGTTAACCTGCAATTTCAATCCGCCCTCAGGGAATATGCTTTGATGGTGCTTAAATATGAGTCCATTTACCGCGCCGTCTTTGAAAACCGATGGACTCAACAATTGCTCCGCTTCATCCCCTCCCTGCAAGAGCTTGTCCTCCTGGGAAAACTCCTGCACCATGCCCGCGAAAAAATGCCGGACGGACAACATCGCTTTGACAAAATTATTGTGGATGCCCCCGCAACCGGCCACGTCACGCGCCTTCTGACACTCCCCGCTGTCCTGCTGAATACCGTTCCTCCGGGAGCTCTGGCGGAGGACGCTCAATGGATGAAGGCTTTGCTCCAAGCTCCAACCACAGCCGCTCTCCTGGTCAGCCTGCCCACAGAAATGGCTGTGCAAGAAACCCTTGAGTTGCATTGCGCCCTCACAACAGAAGCGCAAATAGACGTTGCGGCACTGCTGCTCAACCGCTTTGTCCCTCCTCTGTTTTCGAAAAATGAGCTTGAACACCCCGCGCTCAAAAACCAACACCCGCTCCTTCAACTGGCCCAACAACAAGACGCTCTGGCTCAAGAATCCAACCTCGCCTTCGCGCGACTCTCTCAACTGGAAATACCTGCTTTCAAACTCCCTCACCTCCCTTTTTCAAAACCCGCTCGCAATGCCCTCCTTCATTTGCTGGCCCATATGAAAGAGGTGGAAGGGTTTTTATGAGTGCACCTGTCCCCTGGCTGTTGAATGCTTCTATGGAAGTCCTCATTTGTGTAGGTTCCGGAGGCGTTGGGAAAACCACCGTCTCTGCTGCACTGGCTTTGGCGGGGGCCGTCATGGGTAAAAAAAGTCTGGTGTGTACCATCGATCCTGCCAAACGCCTGGCGCAAAGCCTCGGCGTGGAACGCCTGGGCAACAAAGAAACCCCCATGCCTCCTGAATGGCTCGCCCGGACAGGCATCCCCCCCACCGCTTCTTTCTGGGCGATGATGCTGGACATGAAACACGCTTGGGATGAGCTGATTTCCGCCCACGCCACCCCCTGCCAAAAAGCGCAGATTTTTAACAACCGCTTCTACCAATCCCTCTCCGGCTCCTTGGCTGGCTCCCAGGAATACATCGCCATCGAAAAACTTTGGGAACTCAAAACGTGCCGGGACTATGGCCTTCTGGTTCTGGACACTCCCCCCATCGCCAATGCGCTGGACTTCCTGGATGCTCCAAGCCGCCTCCTGGGGTTTCTGGACACAGAAGTCTCCAAACACCTCTTCCTGCCCATGCTCTCCGTCGGCCAATGGGGCTTTCGCGTGTGGAAAGCCAGCAACAACCTCTTCATCAAAACACTCTCCAGGTTTGTGGGAATACAAACCCTGGAGCAGTTGTCCGAGTTTCTCCTCGCCATGGGGCAACTCTATGAGGGGTTTCGTGAGCGCGCGCGCCAAACACAAGCCTTGCTTGAAAAACCCGGCACCGCTTTTGTTGTCGTCACCACACCTCAGCCTGAAAGAATTTCTGAGGTGCAACACTTCCTGGAGGTGCTGCAAAAACGCAAACTCCAAATCGCCGCGGTGCTTGTCAACCAAACACATCCACCTCTGGATGAAAAACGCCTGGAAGAACTCAAAACACTTCCTGAGCCTCTTTCCAAAAAAATGGAATCCGCCTATCGCGCTTATGAGCAACAAACCCTAGAAGAGGCCCTCTCCCTGCAAAAGCTACAGGCCCTGTGCACAGACATTCCTCTGAAAACCATTCCTGTCCTCCCAAACAGCCACTCTGAGCTTGAACGCTTGTGGAAAATCTCTCAAATGCTCCAGGGGAATTCTCATGCATAAACTCCTCCTCGGAAGCTTCACCTGCCTGGGCCTTGCCTGCGCCACCACCTCCTTGAGCCCTTCAAACGCCAACCCGCCTCCCTCTCCTGCACAAACAGCCCTTGAAACCGGCGACTTTTTGAAGGCAGCTTCGCTCTTCTCTCAAACATGTCAGCAAAACCCAAGGCAATATGCGGCCGACTGTCTCCAGGCCGGAACATTGTGGATTGAGCTGCAACACTTTGAGGAGGCCATGCGTGTTTTAAGGCCCATCGCAAACCCCCACGGAGAGGAAACAAACCTGGAAGCCTGTTTCCTGCTGGCCTTAAGCCATTATGAGCGCGGTCAGCTGGAGGCCGCTGTCGCGCTGCTTCAACCCATCTCACAACGCCATGAGCTGGACAACCGTTGGCGCTTGCGTGCTCAAACCGAATACGCCATTTGCCTTCTGGAGTTGGGCGAGCGTGACAAAGCCCAACACCTCCTGGAAACGGTCGCAGCCACCGCTTTGCCTACCGCGGATGAATTCTGGGCCAAAACAAAATTCTTTCTCGCGGAAATGGCCTTTCTGCGTTTTGCCGAATCCTCTTTCTGCAACCGCTGCTCCGTCAACCTCATGAAGAAAGATGTTGAGAAAAAAGTCCAGCTGCTGCTGGAGGCGCAAGAGCTTTTTTTGCAAACCATCCAAACTCAAAACAACTATTGGGCCATTGCTGCAGGCATGCGTATGGGGGAGCTTTATGAAACGCTCTACCACCAACTGCTCTCCTCCCCCCTCCCCCTTGAAATAAAACCCGAGGAGCATGACTCCTACCGGAAGGAAATGCACAAACTCCTGCGCAGCCTCCTGGGAAAAGCGCTCCAAAATTATGAGGACACTTTGCATACCGCGGAGCGCATCGGTACCACGGGCTTCTTTGCCAAACGTACGAGAGAAAAACTTCTGCACCTGACGCAACAACTGCTGGAAAGCCCGGAAGACACTGCTCCATAACCAGCAAAAAACTTTCCCTCCCACGCCGGCTTGGCGCTAAGCTTGCTTGGAATGGATGCTCTTTTTTCGGCGGAATATTGGGCGCGTGCACAGGCTTATGCTTTTCCGTATTATGTCTGGAAAGCAGCCAACCTTCCTTATCTGGTTTTGGTTTATGTCCTGCTCCTGCGCTGGACACCTTCCCTCTATGCCTTTGCACAAAAAGTTTGTGCCCACCCCTCTTGTCTGCGCATAGGGGCGCTTCCCCTGCTGCGCGTCGCCCCCGCCTTGTCCAAACGCTTGTGGAAAGGGCCCGGCCTGGGCGCAGCGCTGCTGCTCACCTTGTTGCTTTTGCTGCTTTCAAGCAGTTTCTATGTGCCGGTGAATGTGTTCCTCGGTTATGTCTGGGAACACCACTTCGGTTTGTCTTTGTATACGCCTCAAAGTTTTGCCCTGGACTTCTTCAAAAGCCTTTTGCTGAAATCCGCAGCCATGTCCTGCCTCGTGGTGGGGCTTCTGGGTTTTGCCCGCAGGACACAACATTGGTGGTGGGTGCTGGGTGTTTTCAGCGTGGGCGCACTGCTGCTTTCACCCTATGTGGACCCGTGGCGCGCACGTATTTATGACAAACAACACAGCCTGCCCGCCTCACCCCTGCGCAGCCAAATTCAAACCCTGCTTGAGCAAGCCCAGGTGGAAGTGCAAAACATCTGGGTGGAGGAAAATTCTCGCACAACACAAAAACTCCAGGCTTATTTCGCCGGCCAGGGCGCAAGCCGTACGCTGGTCCTCAATGACAACTTGCTCAAAACTTTTGAGGAAAGCGAAGTCCTCGCCGCGGTGGCCCATGAGGCCGCCCACGCCAAAGAAAACAAACTGTGGAATCGGTTGGGCGCATGCCTGGCTTTGCTCGCCGCTTTGTGGGGCATACACCAACTCCTGCAACAAGCCCACAAACGACATTGGTTGGGCATAGGGCGTTATGCCGACCCGCGCATTCTTCCTCTGCTGTTTCTGGGTATTACCATCGCCAACTGGGTGGCGGCGCCTGTTTCCGGCGCTTATAGCCGCGCTCGGGAATTGGAAGCCGACCGCCAAGCCGTTTCTCTGACGAAGGACGCACAGACTTTTGCAAAAATGCTCCAAAAACTCAGCGTGGCCAACCTCGCCGACCCCTCCCCCCCACGCTGGATTGTTCTAATGGGGGTAAGCCATCCACCCCCATTAGAACGTATTCAAGCCTTACAACAACAACCCACCCAATAACTCAGCAACCTCACAACCCAGCAACCTCGCAACCCAACAACCTCACAACCCAACAACCTCACAACCCAGCAACCTCACCACCCAACAACCTCACAACCCAGCAACCTCGCAACCCAACAACCTCACAACCCAACAACCTCGCAACCCAACAACCTCACAACCCAACAACCTCGCAACCCAACAACCTCGCAACCCAACAACCTCACAACCCAACAACCTCGCAACCCAACAACCTCACAACCCAACAACCTCACCACACAACAACCTCACAACCCAACAACCTCACAACCCAACAACCTCGCAACCCAACAACCTCACAACCCAACAACCTCACAACCCAACAACCTCGCAACCCAACAACCTCGCAACCCAACAACCTCACAACCCAACAACCTCACCACACAACAACCTCACAACCCAACAACAACCTATCCTTCGAGCTTTGCCAACCATCCATCCAACACACACTCATGGCTTTTGCAGAAACCGTGCCAAAAGCTTTGACAGCTAAGCCCTATAAAATATAAGCCTGCTTTGGTGCCTTCGCGTCTCCATTCTGAGACGGTGTGTCTATAAAGGAGCTTCTTATGCGGACTATGGGGCTGGACGTCGGCAGCAAAACCGTGGGGGTGGCCATATCGGATGCTTTGGGGTTAACCGCTCAACCCCACAGTACGCTGCGGCGCAAAAACCTGCGGGCGGACTTGGAGGCCCTGTCTGCCTTGGCCCAAACCCATGAAGTCCAGCAATACGTGGTGGGTTTGCCCCTGCATATGAATGCGACGGAGGGCAGCTCGGCGCAGGCCGCACGTAAACTCGGAAACAGCCTGCAGGCCCATACCGGGCTTCCTGTGCATTATTGGGATGAGCGGCTGACTTCCGTCATGGCGGAACGCGTGTTGCTGCAAGCCAGCCTTTCGCGTGACAAAAGAAAGCAAGTCATTAATCATATCGCAGCGGCCCTCATCCTGCAAAGCTGGTTGGACGCACAAGAAAGCCAGGTTCTATGAAGCGTATTCTCTTTTTTGCCTTGTTTCTGGTGTTGCTTTTGGCCCTCGCGGCTTCCGGGTATTGGCTTTTGAAGCAACGAAAGCTCACTGCGTTTGCGCAAACCCCTTTTGGAAATGAAGCCCCCAAGCTTGTCCTTATCCAACATGGGACAGGGCCTCTCGCTTTGGCCAAACAACTCAAAGAAGCCGGGGTTGTGGAGGACGCTCCTCTTTTTTATGAGTGGATTCGGCGCGAGGGGCTGGTCCCCAAACTCAAGGCCGGCGAGTATGAATTCATTGGGGCGCTTATGCCTGCCGAAGTCGCCAAACAGCTTGTTGACAACCAAGTCAAAACCTATCGCTTCACCATCCCTGAGGGGCTGCGCATGGACGAAGTCGTGCCCATTATGGCTTCCGCAGGGCTGGGCTGGAATGCGCAAAAACTTCAAGAGCTGATGAGCAACGCCTCCCTGGCAAACAAATGGGGGGTGCCTGCCAACAACTTGGAAGGTTTTTTGTTTCCTGACACCTATCTCTTTTCGCGCGGTGCCTCTGAAGAGGAGGCTCTTAAAAAAATGGTGAAGGCCACCTTGGAGGCCTATGCCGCCGCCCCCAGAAAACCGGGCATACAACTGAATCTCCTCGAAACCATGACGCTGGCCTCCATCATCGAAAAAGAAACGGGCGCTGCTGAAGAGCGTCCCCGCATCTCCTGCGTGTTTCACAACCGGCTGCGGATAAACATGCTGCTGCAGACAGACCCCACCGTGCTGTATGCAAAAATGCTGCGCCTGGGGCGTTTTGAAAACAACATCACCCGGAAAGACTTGGAAACGCCCCACCCCTATAACACTTATACCACCAAGGGGCTGCCTCCGGGGCCCATTGCCAGCAGCGGTAAGGCCGCCATAGAGGCAGCGCTTTCGCCTTTGGATTGTAAAGAGCTCTACTTCGTCTCTAAAAATGATGGGACGCATGTTTTTTGCCCGGACTATGAATGCCATAAAAAGGCCGTGGACATATGGCAGGTGCAATTCCATAAAAATAAAAAATGACGCCTGGGGCTTTGCTTCTTCTCCTTCTTCTCCTTCTTCTCCTTCAGAAAAAAACCTTCACCTTCACCACCTCCCTTCACCCCGCCCTATAAAAAAATGGACTTCCCCTTGAGCGAAGCTTGGAAAGAAGAAGCCGAATTGCCTTCCGCTTCTCCTCCTTTGCCCATGCAAAGCGGCATGAAACCCTGCGCAGCTTCCATGGACTCAAGTAAGCTGGGCCTGTGTGTGTTGCGCCTCCTGCAAGCTCCTGAAAACGGGTTTTGTCGCATCGCAAAACAACCCTGGGGACTGCCTACGCCCAAACAAAAGAAAAAACTTCGAAACGCTCAGCCTCACTCCCTCATCGAAAACCTTGAGAAAAAAGCCAACCCGACATTGCCCAAAGGACAAAGCATCTGGCTGTATATTGAAAAATTTTTTGAGCAGCCCCTGCATCCGCAACTCAAGAGTCTCTCCAACAAACCCGCTTTGTTCTCCTCCTTCTTGAGTAACCTGGCCAACCCCGACAACATTCTTCCGGAGCATCCCTCCATCGCCACCATGGCTTCTTTGCATCAGGAGTTCGCTCGCGACTTTCCTGTCGAGTATACGCGTGCATTCTGCTCGCTTGCCGGGCCCAATGGCGAATTTACCATGCTGGGTGGCGCCGCATTGCGCCTTTTGGAGTCCGCCCCCTTCGTCTATTCCGCCAGCGTTTCTTCCGCACTTATGGAAGCCACTTTCTATGGCTACCTCCTGCGACGCAGCGCCCTGGACAGCCTGCTTGGCAAAACCTTTGAAACCACCGGCAACCCCGCACAACGCATCTCCCTCTCCCCCTGGCTCCTCACCCCGCTCATCCGCCAACTCTTCGGTATCGGCTATGAGTCCGAAACCTTCTGGTCTCCACACGACGCCTCTCTTGCACTTCTTAAGCTGCATCAGGTTCCCCAAATGCTCCCCAACCGCCCCGTTGTCTTTCATTTGGCCACTCCAGAAAAACAACACACGGTGGTGTTTGAAGCCCTGCGAGGAGAGTTGGTTTTTTTCAGAAACAGCATAGGAAAACTCTTTTCGCTCTCCTGCCGAAGCTTCACCATGCAAGCGGTGTCCGTCTTTTTCCCCATCTGAAAAAGACGGAAGGAAAACCCTCAATTCAACTTGAAAACAGTCTAAGCTTCTTTCTCATGTGGACAGGAATCATGGCCTTGGCTCTTTGCCTCGGCGCGCAAGACATAACGCAAGACACAACACGAGACGCAACACAGGACACAACAAAAATCATCAATCGGCGCCTGGAGCCCAACCAGACTGTCCCTCACCTGCTTTATCAAATGGGCCTTGGCAGCACACGCGTTCATGCCGTGCAAGGCGCACTCTCGGCGGCAGGTTTTGACTTTCGAAAGGCCAGGGTGGGGGACCAAATCCGCCTTGTCTTCAAAAATGAAGAGCTCGAATTGCTGGACTACCGCCATAACCCACTGACGGAATGGCAAGTCCGACGCGAGGGAGAGCGCTATCTGGGAAAAGTGTGCGAAATAGAGAGAGAGCAAAGAGTCGACGTTGTCGACTTGTCTGTCATCAGCTCCCTCTGGAATGCAGCCATTGACGCGGGGGAGCGGCCCGAAATCGCCGTTGTCGTCGCGGACGTCTTCGCCTGGGACATTGACTTTTATCGAGACGTCCAAAAGGGAGACCTCATTCGCGTCATTGTTGAAAAAGTGGTTTCCAAAGGCAGAACCATCACCTATGGCAACGTGCTCGCAGCCCAATTTAAAGGCGCCATCGGCCAGAAACGCAGCTATCGCTACCGGCTTCCCGACGGGACTGAAACCTATTTCATGGAAGACGGCTCTTCCGCACAAAAAACCTTTCTCAAATCCCCTCTGAAATTCAGCCGCGTCACTTCACGCTTCGGTATGCGCATGCACCCCGTCCTGAAATATGAGCGCGCACATAAGGGCGTGGACTATGCCGCGGAAATTGGTACGCCTGTCTGGGCTGTCGCGGATGGGACGGTCTCTGACAGCAGCTATGGCGCTTCGGGAGGAAATTCCGTCTGCATACGCCACGCGATGAATTTTGAAACCTGCTACCGACATTTGTCCAAAAGAAACGTTTCCAAAGGCCAACGCGTCGCTCAAAAATACGTCATTGGCCTTTCTGGTAATACGGGGATGTCAACGGGCCCACATTTGCACTTTGAATTGCTGCGTAAAGGTGCGCATGTTAACCCCCTCAACCAAAACTTTCCGAGGGCAGATCCCCTCCCCTCCTCCCTCCTCGCCGACTTCCAGGAAAAAATCCTCCCCCTCCGTATGGCCCTCGATTCTCCTTTGAAAATTTCTCCCGTCGCTCAGCATTATCAGCCTGCCAGCCAAACCCTTCAGTGACGCTTTCGCTGTTTTCTCATTGACAACCTCACCAAACCAACCCAACAAACAGCCATGAACACATTTGCTTCGGATTTGCCCAAAACCTCCTTCGCACAATCAGGAATGACGGCCGAAAGCTTCAGAAAAACCTTCCTGGAGCACATCGCCCTCACCCGCGCCTCCTCCTTTGAAGTCTCGACAAGTTACGATCGCTATCTGGCTCTGGCGCACGTCGTTCGCGATCAGCTCGCCAAACGCTGGGCTCAAACCAAAATGCGACATAGGAGCGGCAACGTCAAATGTGCCTATTACCTCTCGGCGGAATATCTGCTCGGGCGCGCCCTGGGAAACAACCTCATCAACCTGGGCCTCTGGCCTGTGGCTCAAAAAGTCCTCGGAGACTTGCGCATTGAGCTTTCCAATCTCCTGGAAGAGGAGCCCGACTCGGGCCTGGGCAACGGCGGCCTTGGACGCCTGGCGGCCTGTTTTTTGGATTCCATGGCCACACAGGACTTGCCAGGCATGGGTTATGGCATTCGCTATGAGTTCGGCATTTTCCGACAAGAAATTATTGGCGGCTACCAGGTGGAGCGCGCCGACGAGTGGCTTAAGTTTGGCAACCCCTGGGAAATTATTCGCCCTGAAAGGACTGTCCATGTTCAATTCTATGGCCGCATTGAGCCTTATGTGGACCCTTCAGGGCAACCCAGTTTTCGATGGGTCGGCGGAAGAAAAGTTCTGGGGATTCCTTTTGACACGCCCATTGCCGGATATAACGCGACAACCATCAACACCTTGAGACTTTGGCAAGCACGCTCTTCCGAAGAATTTGACTTCGCGCTTTTTAATGACGGCGACTATGAGGCCTCTGTCGTCGAGAAAAACAATTCTGAAGTCATCTCCAAAGTGCTCTATCCGAATGACCAAAACCAAGCGGGAAAAGAGTTGCGCCTGAAACAGGAATATTTCTTTGTGGCCTGCTCCATCGCCGACATTGTCCGCCGCTACCTCGACTCCCACAGCAACTTCGACTCCTTCCCCAGCAAAGTGGCCATTCAACTCAATGACACACATCCGGCCATCGCCATCGCAGAGCTGATGCGTGTGCTCATTGACGAGAAACGTGTGAATTGGGAAAAAGCCTGGGAGATTACGGTGGCCACTTTTGGTTATACCAACCATACGCTGCTGGTGGAGGCTTTGGAGCGCTGGCCGGTTTCTTTGTTTGAGCGGCTGCTGCCCAGGCACCTTCAAATCATTTATGAAATCAACCACCGCTTCTTAAGGCAGGTGCAGCTTCGCTACCCCTTTGACTCGGCACGTCTTGCACGCATGTCCCTCGTGGAAGAAGGCCACGAAAAAACAATTCGCATGGCTCACCTGGCTGTGGTCGGCTCCCACAGCGTCAACGGCGTTGCAAAGCTGCACTCGGATTTGCTTCAAAAAACCGTGCTGCCTGACTTTGCAGAAATGTTCCCTGAGCGCTTTAACAACAAAACCAATGGCGTCACACCCAGGCGCTGGCTTCTGGCGTGTAACCCACGGCTGGCTCAACTCATCACCAAACATATAGGCAGTGCGTGGATTGCGGATTTGGAACACCTCAAGGAGCTTGAAAACTTCATCGACAACCACGCCTTTGTCGAGGAGTTTGCTGCCGTTAAGTTGGCCAATAAAACGGATTTGTCGCAATACCTCCTGACGCACCAGAAAGTCAACGCGCCACCCGAAGCCATCTTTGACATTCAAATCAAACGCCTCCACGAATATAAACGCCAGCTGCTCAATGCACTGCACATTGTCCACTTGTGGATTCAGGCCAGAAAACAAAACACGCCCCCCTCCGTGAAACGCGTGTTCCTCTTCGGCGCTAAAAGCGCTCCCGGCTATCAACGCGCAAAACTCATCATCCGTTTGATTAATGGCATTGCGGATGTCATTAACACCGACTCGGAATCCACAGGGCTATCGGTCTGCTTCATCCCCAATTATCGCGTCTCTCTCGCAGAGCGACTCATTCCTGCTGCAGACATCAGTGAGCAAATCAGCACCGCAGGAATGGAAGCTTCCGGCACCGGCAACATGAAATTCGCCATGAATGGCGCGCTGACGCTCGGGACTTTGGACGGCGCCAACATTGAAATCAGAGAGCATGTCGGCGCTGAAAACTTCTTCCTCTTCGGGCTTACGGAAAAAGAAGTCGCTCAAAAACGCCATGAGGGCTATCGCGGACGCCATGTCTATGAAACCAACCCCCAGGTGCGCGAAGTCCTCGAGCTTATCGCTTCCGGGCTGTTTTCACCGGAAAACCCCAACCTCTTCCTCCCCCTCATCGACAACCTCCTCTCTGAAGACAACTACCTGGTGCTTGCCGACTTTGACGCCTATGCACAGGCACATCAACACATTGCCACCCTCTTCCAAAACCCCAAACAATGGTGGCGCATGTCCATCCTCAATGTGGCCCGCGTCGGATGGTTTTCTTCGGACAGAACCATCGGAGAATATGCACGCCATATCTGGGACATTGTTCCTGCGCCCCCGGTGTGAGACGAAGCCAAACTTTGCCTCGCCCGCAGCTCAAGGTTGTGAATGTGCCTTCTTCAGAAGGAGTTTCCTATGTTAAACTCGAAAGCAAAACTGTCGTCTTCCGGACGGCGGTTCAGCGGGAAGCCAAATTCGAAACGCAAGGGGCCCACAGGCGAAAACCAGCGAAAACCAAAACCCACAGAATGAAACAAACCCAGAGGCAATGAGTTCTGCTTGTCTTGAAAAAACTTCGCATCCAAAGCAAAGGCATTGCCCGCATCATAAAAGAGAACGCCGCGAATGTTCGCCTGGGGAATAATGGGGAATTCGAGTTCAAAATTGCAGTAGAATTCTTTGTCTCCTCCCACCTGAAACCATGTCGTTCCAGCATCCGGACGACTGCTCGAAGGCACCAGGACACGCGGGGCAATGGAGCGCAAATAATAGCCGCGCACGGAGTTAATGCCACCCAGGAAATAACGCTCGGAAATGGGAATGGGTTTGCTGGCATCCAGCTGCTGAATATAGCCTATGGTTGCATTCGTTTTGAAAACCAATCCCCAAAACAACGGGAAATACCACCTGGAATTGGCTGTGTAACGGTTGAAAACAAAAGAGTTTCCAAAACCCAAAAAGCCCGGGGCCAGTTCCGCTGAAACATATTGCAAGAAACCTTTGGAGGGGAAAAGACGGTTGTCGCGCTTGTCCCATTGGGCGCTCAGGCGAAGCGCAGACAGCGTTCCTTTGAGGTATTGGCTTGCAAAGGGAATGTTCGCTGAAGAGGTATATCCCCTCTCCACCGACACCCACTCAGCACCGTAGCCCAGGTTTACTGTGAAATCTTCCCACAAGTAGTAGCCCAGGCTGAAATTGGCTCCCCAGGAGTTGCGCAAAAAGCCAAAATAGTCGGCTTCCATTCGAAATGCCTCTGCCGACAAAATAAATTTTGTGTCTAAAAAGTGAGGGTGGGTGTAGGCCAACTGAAAATATTTGCGCAAAGAAGAAAGCTGCGCCACCGCCGCCAAACTCTGCCCCCAACCCAAAAAGTTGCTTTCCTGTACCTGCATCATGAAAATAAAATTTTCAGCGGAAGAAAGGCCCAAACTCAAACTGAAAGCACCCGTCGGCCTTTCTTTCACTTCGACAGTAACAATCACCTCACCAGGTGTGCTTCCGGGACGGTGTGTCACTTCAACCTTCTCAAAATAGCCCAAAGCCGTAACGCGCTCCTGGCTCCTCTTCATGGCGGTGCCGCTGAATAACTCCCTTTCATAAACACGCATTTCACGGCGGATGACTTTCTCGCGTGTTTTGGTGTTGCCCACCACATCAATTCGCTCAATCCTGACGCGCTCGCCTTTTTGAATGTCAAAAACAATGTCAACAATCCTGTTGTCCACATCCAAGTCCGTCAGCGGCGTCACGTTGGCATAGGCATAACCTAAGTCATAATAGGCATCGCTGATGGTTTGAATGTCATCCGCCATAAATGAGCGGTTGAATCTCCGGCCCGAAAGAGACTTCAGTTTCTTGTGCAACTCCGAAAAGGGCACCAACGTGTCCCCTGAAAAATCCAATTTGCCCAAGTCATAGGGAAGGCCCTCTTCCACACGCAAGCTGATGAAAACGTGACGCTTGTCCGCGGACAAGCTGACTTGAGGGTTTTCAACACGGACGTTGATGAAGCCGTAGTCATAATAGACGGCCTGAATCACCTGCAAGTCACGTTGAAATCCATCGTCTCGAAAAATGCCTTCGCTCGTCAGAAACGACAAAAAATTCCCCTCGCGCGTCAGCATCTTGGAACGCAATTCCTGCTCCGGCACTTTCTCCACACCAAAAAATTGAATCCGCTTCACCATCACCTTGGCATGCTCGCGAATTTCAAAAACAACATCCACCTCCAGGCCCTCGGCGCCCACAACCTCCAGGCGGTGCTGGACTTCCGCCAGGAAAAAACCTTTTTCAATGTATTTGTCCTGAATCTTTCTGGCGTTCTTCTGGACTGCTGCAATATCCAAAATGGACAAGGGTTTTATGGTTATCAGCTCTTTAATGTCGTCCGCAGAAAGCTCGTCATTGCCTTCAAAACGCAACTCGCGGACAACAGGCCGCTCCCGAAGCTGCACCACATAAACATATTGGCCGCCCGCCAACTTCTCCAAGGAAAGCTGAATGTCTTCAAAATAACCCAATGCCCAAATGCCATTTAAGTCTTCAGCCGTCTTGTTGGCGTCGAAAATATCCCCACGCTGCTGGCGCAAAGCCCGACGCACCGCCTCCGCTTCCACTCGCCTTAAACCTTCAAAACGTATGGCAGCAATGCTCCCTATGGAAAGCTCCGCGTCTAAAGGTACATCTGCAGGCAGCACAGCGTTATGCGTTATTTGAAAATCTTCCGCCAAAGCAGAGGACGCCAAACAACACGCCAAAAACAAGCCTGCATATGTCTGCATGGGCGACTTCACAAAACTCCATTCTCCGTTAAGCCATGTCTGGAAAAACCCACCTCAACACCCAAAAAAAACTCAGGCTTCACAAGGCAAAACCTGCCCTTCATGCAAGCGGAAGCGATGGGGCATCGCTTTTGCCGACGCCTCGTTGTGGGTAACCACAAGGGCAGCAATGCCCAACTCACGATTGAGTTCATGCAAAAGCTCCATAATCCCAAAACCTGTCCTGGGGTCCAAATTTCCCGTCGGCTCATCGGCCAAAAGCACCGCAGGCTCCAACATAAGCGCACGCGCCAAAGCCACACGCTGCGATTCTCCACCCGACAACTCTCCGGGTTTGTGCTCACACCTATCCTCCAAATATACTTTTTTGAGCAAATGCCTCGCTCTTGCAAGCGCTTTTTGCCGCTCCTCCCTGCGAATCAGCGCCGGCATGGCCACATTCTCCAGCGCGGTAAACTCCGGCAGCAAATGGTGCGCCTGAAAAACAAAACCTATGGTGCTGTTGCGAAACTCTGCCAGCCTGGCATCGTTCAGCCTGAAAACAGACTTTCCAAGGCATTCCATTTCGCCCGACGTCGGTATGTCCAGGGTGCCCAAAATGTGCAACAGCGTGCTTTTGCCGGAGCCGGAGCTGCCAATCAACGACAACATCTGCCCCCGGCCAATGGACAAATTCACGCCGCGCAACACCTCAATGCACCTTTGGTTCATGAAGAAAGACTTGCAAACATTGCGCACAGTTAATAGCGGAATCTCTTGGCTCACTCGGACTTTAACCCCTGGGCCGGCTCCACTTGCGAAGCTTTTATGGCCGGATAAACGGAGGCCAGAAATGTCACCAACACAGCAATGACAAAGGCCAAACACACCTGTGTTCCATCCAGGTGCACGGGCAGAGAAGAAATATAATAAATTTTGGAGTCCAACTGCAGGCCCATTTTCTCAATGGCCAAACACCAGGCAACGCCCGAAATTAAACCCAATGCACCTCCCGTCATCCCAATCTGCAGCCCCTGCAACATAAACAACTTTACAATGCCACCATCGGAAACACCCAGCGCCTTAAACACCGCAAGCTCTTTGCGCTTCTCAAGGCCCAGCATGATCATGGTTGCCACTATCAACCCCACCGCCACCACCACGATAATCGACAAAATAACGCCCATCACCAGCTTCTCAAGGCGAAGCGCTGCAAACAAGGAGCGGTTCATATCTCCCCAGTCGCGTGTAACATAGGGGTAGCCGCCCAGAGTTTCACGTATTCTCTTCGCCATGCGGCGAGCATCGTCCACATCCTTCACCTTAAACTCCAATCCCGTCGCCCCTTCTATATTGAAAAAATCCGCCGCCTCCTTTAACTCTATATAAACCATCTTTGAGTCGTATTCGTACATGCCCGAATGGAATAGGCCCACAACACGAAATGCGCGACTCTTCGGCATGGGGCCCTGAGGCCCCAACTCGCCTCCCAACGGAGACACCACGTTGAGTCGGTCCCCCACCATCACACGCAATTGAGCTGCCAACTCCCTGCCCAGAATAATTCCGGGAAGCACCACCTTGGGGGCCGTCTTTGAAATTTCAATGAAGCCTCCTTCCTCCAACTCCCTGGACAACAACTCCGAAGCACCAGGCAACAACAGCGGCTGGCTTTCGCTGCCGACAACTTTCTCCGTATGCAGCAATACATCCACAGTCGCCTTCTCCTCCGTGCCTGGAAAAGGAAGCATGTAGTCGGGTAAGTCGGTGACACTTCCAACGGTTTGTGGCTCAATGCCTTTAATAACGGCACCCGCTATGCTGGCCTGAGACGAAATCATCACCTCGCGAAAAATAAACGGCGTCAGCCCCGTCACTCCTGGAACAGCTCTTACCTGCTCCATGACTTCTGCCGAGTTGGACATGTCGGTTCCCGACACCATAATAATGCCGTGGGCATTCGTCCCCAATATCTTCTTGCGCATGTCATTCGAAAAACCACTCATAACGGACAGCACAATAATGAGTGCCATCACCCCCACCCCCACCCCACCCACAGCCAAAGCAGCCATCAACTCCGAAGGTTTGCTCTGCTTTAACTTGCGCCTGGCCAAAGCCTCCTCCGCTGCCAGAGGGTTCGTCTGCCCAAGCTTTTTGATGCGGGCCAACTCCACACGAGACTCCGCCGCCGCCACTATCCACCAAATCAACAAAGGCGGAAAAATCCCCGTCAGCAACACCACCAAAACCCCCAACAGGGAGCGAGGCTTAAACACTTGCAGGTGCTTGGAGGCGACAAAAAACTCAAAACCCAAGCGCGTGTCCCACTTCCCCGAGGAGGCAACAACAAAGCCCACACATACGCCAAAGAAAAACCCCACCAACAAAACGACAAAACCCAAAAGGTAGCTGGCTGCGGCATTTTCTTCACCCAACAAACTGGCCAGGTGAATGGTGTCACGCAAGCGGATTTGCCACTCGGGCAGCCAAAGCATATCCGTATGCAAACGGATGAGAAACAAAGGCAAGGGAAGCCCACAATAAACAAGGGCAAGGGTGGCTTCGGGTATCGCAAACTGCCTGGCCCAAACAGCACCCCAAATGCCTGCTGCAACGGCCACCACAAAAGCCAAAACACCCGCAAAGCTGAGGGCCGCAATGGGTGTCCATGCAGCCATTTTGGCTCCACCCACCACCAACTCGGTATAAAGCGCCAGAAAACACAGCTCGGCCAACAAAATGCCCGCCGCATAAACCAGGAAAGTCTTCCAATGAAAATCTCTAAACCGCAAAAGGCCCACATAACCTGTGCCGGTGGTTGAGGCAGGTATTTGAGGAGGAGGAGGAGGCTGCGTTGCAGCCCACAGCACCCACCCCAAAAACATCAGAACCACCCAAAGCGCAGACAAACTCCAGACAAAAACACCGGGGGCACCCCAAAACAGCTGGCTTCCACTCCAAAAAAGCTCAACCAAAGGGCCAAAGCCTACAAAAAACACGCTCAGGTGCTCCAACCATGTGCCAAGCCACTCTCGTTGCTGCAAGCACACGACAATGCCCACAAGGCTTAAAGCCGCGCAGCACATTCCCAGGCGATTTAGCCAGGCTCGCGACTTCATTTTTGGGCAAACCTCAGCAAAGGAAACAAAATGACATCCCGAATGGAAGCCGCATTGCAAAACAACATGGCCAGCCTGTCCACCCCTATGCCTTCTCCCGCTGTGGGCGGCAAACCATGCTCCAGGGCACGCAAATAGTCCTCATCAAAATCCATGGTTTCTTCCTGGCCGCTCTCTTTGGCTTTAAGCTGCGCCAAAAAACGCTCCCGCTGATCAACCGGGTCGTTCAACTCTGAAAAGGCATTCGCAATTTCCCGGCCCGCCACAAACAACTCAAAGCGGTCCGTGAGGTTGGGGTTGTCGTCGCTCCTTCGCGCCAAGGGGCTTAAGGCCACAGGAAAGCCTGTGACGAAGGTGGGCTGCACCAAGGTGGCCTCCACATATTCTTCAAACAAAATGCCCCACAACTCAAAAGCACTCAGGGAAGCAAGCCCCGCTTGCGCGGAAGGGGGCACTTTTTTGGCCGCCAAAAAACGCAGCTTGTCCGCATCCTCCAACTCCTCAGGACGCAGCTCCTGAATGCGGGACACAATGGACTCGGCCATGGAAATACGCGTGTAGCCCCTGGCAAAAGAAAGCCGGTGCTCGCCAAAAGAAACCGTGGTGCTGCCTGTTACATGCAGGGCGGCTTCTGAAAGCATTTCTTCTGTCAGCTCCATGAAGTCTTCATAGGTAGCGAAGGCTTCATAAAATTCCAGCATGGTGAATTCAGGGTTGTGCCTCGTGGACAAACCCTCATTGCGAAAATTGCGGTTTAACTCATAAACACGCTCAAAACCGCCCACCACCAGACGCTTCAAATAGAGTTCCGGCGCAATGCGCAAATACAATTGCATGTCCAGGCTGTTGTGGTGCGTCACAAAAGGTTTGGCCGCGGCACCCGACACCAAGGGGTGCATCATCGGCGTCTCCACCTCAACATAGTCGCGCGCATCCAAAAACCGACGAATGAATTTTATAAGGCGCGTCCTGCGCAGAAAAGTCTCGCGGACTTCCGGGTTGGAAATCAAATCCAAATAGCGCTGGCGGTAGCGCACTTCCACGTCCGAAAGGCCATGCCATTTGGCAGGCAAAGGACGCAAAGCCTTCGTCAGCGGAAAAAGCTTCACAACCGAAAGCGTCAACTCCCCCGTCTTCGAAATGAAAGGCTCCCCCTCAACGCCCACAAAATCTCCCAAGTCCAACTGCTGAAACTTGGCAAAGGCCTCGCCAAGGACGTCTTTTTTGACGTGCAGCTGAATTTTTTCGCTCCTGTCTGCAATAACCACAAAAGCCGCCTTCCCAAAGGAGCGCACACTCAGCACACGCCCCGCTACAAGGTAGCTGTCGGTTTTCTGCTGCAGGGCAGCCTGGGCCGCCTCCCCCTCACGCTGCATTCCCTCGCGCTGCATTCCCTCACAACGGGCCACCACCTCAGCAATGCTGTGCGAAGGCTTAAAGCCATTTCCCCAGGGGTGTGCGCCCAACTCCCGCCACTTTTCTGCTGAGGACAACCGCTGCTGGTAAAGCTCCTGCTCTTTGAGGCCTTCTTCCGACATGAAAGCGATAGAGCCGAATTGCCTCAAGGTTGCAAGCCCAAAGGCAAAACTTGGCAGACATGGACTTTGTACTCTGCGCCTGCCTCATAAAACTTCGGGTTTTTCAAACATGCGGCTTTTCATTTTTCCGGTGAGTCCAAAGCAAATGCAGCGCAAAAACAAGTTAAACCGAAATTGCTCCAAAGCAGTTCAAAGTTAAAGTGATTCGATTTTACAGACCGGTTTCAATTTGACATGAGTTAGAGGCGGGCGAGGCTTTTGTGAGGGGAGTGCACCCCAGTGCATGACCCGAACAAAAACGAGCCCAACGGAGCGGAGGGAATCGTTTGAGAAAGCATGCTTTCTCAAATGATTCTCGGAGCGGAGTAGGCGAGCGAAGCGAGCCTCACGAAGAGATCA
>Ga0209737_10000119_pt1 | contig 71531 bp, 60 predicted proteins | sample TergutCu122P3_FD_187284 | JGI IMG/M metagenome (GOLD analysis project Ga0209737, IMG submission 187284) | Cubitermes ugandensis P3 segment gut microbial communities from Kakamega Forest, Kenya - Cu122 P3 (SPAdes) (version 2) | ecosystem: Host-associated > Arthropoda: Insects > Digestive system... | reverse complement strand
GATGTCGAAACTCCTCGACGACAAGAAATATTTTGATAATTCTCTGGAACGGGTACTTGAAATAATTAAAGAAATAAGCGAGTAATTTTTTTTGCTCTCATATAGACCGATTGGTTTATTTTTGGCATGGCTTTTGTAATGAAATCAATTTTTAATAACTTAAATACAAAATAATTATGACAAAAACAGGACAATTTTTAATAATGCTTTGCCTCACATTCGTAATTTTGTCATTTTCGACCGCAACAATTGCACAATCAAACGGAAAGTATGTAATAAAAGAAACCGGAGTTGGTTATTTTTGAACTTGGCAAAAAAATACCGTTTGGTGCCGAAAATTATACCATATACGAGGAACTTGTAATGCGAGAAGAAGGTATTGAAGAAACATTATACACCGTTTACGAAAACGGACAGGAAATGCTGAAACTTTTTTCTACTTACGATTTTGAAACCAATGAATTTACCGATATTATTGGCGACATACTACTATTTTCAGACAAGTTTAAAACCGCAGAAGGCATTGGTGTTGGTTCAACTATTGAAGATTTTAAACGCGCATATCCCGATTTTTCGATATGGTACACCTAACATAAGCGACAGGTATATAATGGAAGCAAAACAATACGAAGATAGTCTTCATTTTATTTTCTTTTATTGTTACTTCTTTTTGTTTACTTGTATAGTAAATTGTAAATAAGGTGTATATTTGTGGGAGAGGAATACCTAAAAATCCTAAAATGAGGTTGTTTTGTTGCTTAATTGTTACTCGCTATTTTAAAACAACTTGTTATTTGTTTGTAATCAGATATTTACGTGGGATTGTTAGCTTTCTTTTTCCCAAAATGTTTAAAATGTGCGTATTAATTACGCTTTATTTTACCATAGGTATATATTTTTGATTACCACAAATGTATAAATATTTTTGTCTCGAACCACGATTTTTGCAAAATTTTTAAGATTTGCAAGATAAAAAATCCTGTAAATCTTTCAAATCCTGTAAAAATCGTGGTTCAGACAATCACAACAATTTCTTAATATCATTCAAAGCATTAAGCGCATCAATAGGCGTAAGATTATTTATATCAAGCCCAATCAGTTGTTCACGAATTTGCGAAAGTACGGGGTCGTCTAATTGAAAAATGCTTAATTGATAGCCTTCACGGTGCTGCCCTGCGGTGTGGAGCGATTGTTTGGAAACAGATTTTTTGCCGGTGCTTTGACGATTATTGCCTTCCAATTCTCTTAGAATTTCGTTTGCCCGTTTTATAATAGATTTTGGCAAACCCGCCATTTTTGCCACATGAATACCAAAACTGTGTTCGCTGCCACCGGGAATTAATTTTCGCAAAAAAATCACTTTATTATTGTGCTCTTTTACCGAAACATTGAAATTTTTCACTCGTTTAAACGAGCTTTCCAACTCATTCAATTCATGATAATGCGTTGCAAATAAGGTTTTTGGGCGAGCCGTTGGTTGTTCGTGCAAATATTCCACAATAGCCCACGCAATGGAAATGCCGTCGTAAGTGCTTGTGCCTCGTCCGAGTTCGTCAAACAAAATGAGACTACGTTCCGACACGTTATTCAAAATACTTGCCGCCTCGTTCATTTCCACCATAAAAGTCGATTCGCCTTGTGAAATATTGTCGGACGCTCCTACTCTTGTGAAAATTTTATCGACAATACCCCTGTTGAGCAGAGGCTGTAAAAAGGCAGGTTGCCGTTCGGCTGATGTTGCACATCAGTCGTTATTATGCACATAAGGCTTTGCCTTTCTTTAAACCTGTTAAGTTTCTAAAACTTAACAGGTTCATACAAATAAACTCAAAACTTATTCACTAAAAATTTCAAATTAATAACTAATAATTAATAATTATTAATTACATTTGTATCTGTATTGAGTTTTCAAAAAAATGACAACCGTTATGCAGACAAATTTTTTCGTAAAATCACACGGCTTGGGCAACGATTATATTGTGCTTGATGCTGAAAATCTTTCATTTTCGCTGCGTCCGGAACTTGTTATTCGTTTGTGCGATGTGCATTTTGGCATAGGTTCCGATGGAATTTTGCTCAAAGTGCCTTCCGAGAAAGCCGATTTTGGTTTGCGCATTTACAATACCGACGGCTCTTTGGCTGAAAATTGCGGAAATGGATTGCGCATTTTTAGTAAATTTCTGTACGATTACAAATACACGCAATCAAAGAAATTTACCGTAGAAATTATGGGTCGCATTGTACATTGCGAAATTACGGGACTTTTCGATGGCAAAGTTTCGCAAGTACAGGTAGATATGGGCAAAGCGAATTTTCATTGCCCCGAAATTCCTGCGATTTTTTCAAAAGAAGAATGTATAAATGAAAATTTGAATTGTGGCGATAAAACTTTTGCCATAACCTGTGTTTCTATGGGTAACCCTCATTGTGTGGTATTGCGTAACGAACTTGATATGAACGAGGTACTTACGTATGGCACACAAATAGAAAACAACGAAATGTTTCCCAAACGCACCAATGTGCAGTTTGCCAAAGTTTTCGACCGCAATCGGGTAGAAATCCGCATTTGGGAACGAGGCGTGGGGCATACGCTTGCAAGCGGCAGTTCGTCGTGTGCGGTGGCTGCTGCTATGCTGAGAAATAATTTGATAGACAACATCGTTACCATACAGATGCAAGGCGGCGAATTGCATATAGAAATAGACCCCGAATGGAATGTGCGCATGACCGGAGCGGTGGCGGAAATTGCACAGGGAACGCTGAGCAGCGAAGTACTTTTACAAATTTAGACAATTAGACATAAGACAATTAAACATAAGACAAAACAAAATGATAAATATAGATAAAACGCTACGCTGATAAATGTGCTACGCACGATAAAAATTTATCGCCACAGGCATTTATCACGAAGCATTTATCAATGAATATCAACCGAATATCAATCAAATATCAATAAAATGAAAAAAATACACATTTACATAGGAATAATACTTTTAATAACCGCCTGTTCAAAAGATTTAGAAACACCACCTGCAGCAACTACCGGTTTTAATTATTTGCCTATAACCAAAGGAAAAGTAACTTTATACAAGCAAACCATTGTAACCATAGACCGTCTGGTGGGTATATACGACACCACCGAATGGGTGCTGCGTGAAACAATAGGCGAACAAATTGCCCAATCGAAAAATTCAAAAACATATAGAGTGGAAGTGCAACGCCGGAAACTCGACGATACGCAGTGGCAACCCTACACCCCTTATGAATTGCAGCTATCGAACGAACGCATTGTGCGAGTTGATACCAATACGGCAGTTGTGGTTTTGCGTTTTCCACAAGAGCTTGGCAAAACGTGGCAAGGCAACGCTTTGAACATCAAACCCAACGAAAAATTCAAATATACCCGCTTTAATATTGACACAACAATACAAGTTAGTATTGGCACAACAATACAAACACACGCCTACGATTCGGTGTGCGAAATTACGCACCGGTATTTTCCAACAGTGGTTTCATTGCAATCGCAGAAAGAATTGTATAGAAAAGACATTGGTTTGCTCCGGAAAGAGGTGTACAATGTGCAATCGCAGCCAACTCATGTGCCACCCGGCGGTATACCGTTAGATATGACCAAACCTCTTCTTGATAGATTAACCTATGGCAAAATTGAAATTTTAGAAATACTCGATTAACTATGCGTATATTTTTTTCAACAATACTATTAGTGTGTGTTTGGCAATTTTCGGCATTGGCACAAGTAAAACCGCTTACTTTTTACGACACCATTCCCATAAAAGGCAGCACACCTAAATTTACTCTTTACAAGCACATGGACGATTGGTACAAATCGCAAAAAAACATGAAACAAACCGGGCGTAACCGCAAGGAATGGAAAATGAAAGGAAAGGGATTTTTCCAGTATCAAAACCGTGTACGTATCGACGGTGTGTTTACAAGTCCGCATGCTGCCTCAAAAATGAAAGGAACGATTGTGTATTCTATTGAAAGTCAAATACAAGACTCTATTATTGTAATAACTTACACAAATTTTATTCATGAACCGGTGTATTCCGAATATGGCAATGTAACCTACGGAAAACTTATGGATTATGCAAAAATACCGCCCGGAAAATGTATGGAAGTTGAAGAATGGTGCGCTGCCGTGTGGGCAGATATGAAAGCACAGTGTCAAAAAGAAGTGAGCTACCGCACTAAACAAATGTTGCCCAAACGATTGGTACGTACCAAAATATATAAAGCTCCGCCTGCTCCGCCACAAGTGGAAGAAGTGGCAGTAAAAGAAAATAATTACGACCACTTGAAACTCGAAAATTATCTCATAAAAGAAGACCCCGAAGTGCTAAAAGCCGAAGAACGAAGGAAACAAATGGAAGAAGCATCGCTGGTAAAAGCCATAGAACTTGAAGAAAAAACAGCCGCCAAAGCGAAAAAAGAAGCCGCCGCTACCGCTGCCAAAGAAGCTAAAAAATCGAAAGGCGACGATGATGATTACGTGAAACCGGCAAAAACCAAAAAACAGAAAAAAGACCCGTATGATGATTATGATGATGAATAGAAAAGCCCCCCTCAATCCCCCCACAAGGGGGACTTGCTGAAGAAGAAATAAACCGAATGAATATAATGAAAACATAAATAATTAAACCACACCGTTCCTTCTCCTCCCCTTGTGGGGGAGGTTGGGAGGGGGCTTATTACTAAATGTATGATTACAAGAATTTTCGACATACTCGAAGCCGTAAAAAGCAATAACAAACCCGATGTTTTGGCAAAAAGCGACGGACACAATTGGACAAAATATTCAAATACAGAATATTACGATAACTCTCATTATATAGCCTACGCGCTATTGGAATTGGGTTATACCAAAGGTGATACAATAGCAACAAGCATGTTTAACCGTCCGGAATGGAATTTTTTGGATATGGGCATAATGCTTGCCGGAATGGTGCATGTGCCTGTTTACCCTACTTTGAGCGAAAGCGAATACACGTTTATTTTTAACCATTGTGATTGCAAGGCAATATTTGTGGGTGTAGAGCAAATTTACAAACGTATACAGCCAATACTGCCAACAATTGAACAAGAACCCGATGTTTTTTCGATAGATATCATCGAAGGTGTACGCACATTTCAGTCGGTTGTGGAACTTGGCAAGCAAACGAAAGAAAAATGGCAAGCAACAATTGAAGAAAATAAACGTACAATTACACCTGAAACTTTGGCGAGTATTATTTACACGTCGGGTACAACCGGAGCGGCAAAAGGCGTAATGCTTTCGCATAAAAATATTTGTAGCAATTTCAATCCGCTGATAGACTTGCAAGACCTTACACGAGAACATAAGGTGTTGAGTTTCTTGCCGTTGTGCCATGTGTATGAACGTACGGTAGCGTACCATTATCAGTGCATTGGCACAAGTATTTACTATGCCGCCAATTTGGGAACTATTGCCAAAGATATGCGCGATTGCGAAGCCGACGGATTTTGCGCCGTACCGCGAATTTTTGAAATGATGTTCGACAAACTCTATGCTGCCGGCAAAGATTTATCGGGCATTAAGAAATTAATTTATTTCTGGGCGTTCAAACATGCGTGTAAATTCGATTATTACAACCACAGACCATTGTACATGGCAATGACAGCGCTTGCCGATAAACTTGTGTACTCAAAATGGCGTGAAAAACTTTCGGGTAAACCGCAAATGACTGTTGTTTCAGGTGGTTCGGCAATTCAAGAAAAAATTATTCGCCTGTTTACCGCTGCAAAAATCCGTGTTTACGAAGGCTACGGACTTACCGAAACATCGCCGGTAATTGCCGTGAATAACCCGATAAAGAAGTGCATACAAGTAGGTACGGTAGGTGAAATTTTGCCCGGCGTGGAATTTAAACTTGCCGCCGACGGCGAAATTCTCACTCGCGGCAATTGCCTTATGATGGGCTATTACAAAGACGAAGCGTACACCAATGAAGTAATCGACAGTGAAGGCTGGTTTCACACCGGCGATATTGGGCGACTTGTGGACGGAAAATATTTGAAAATAACCGATAGAAAAAAAGAAATTTTCAAACTGTCGTCGGGGAAATACATTGCTCCGCAAGTGCTTGAAAATCACTTGAAAGGCTCTGCTTTTATAGACAACGCCATGATTGTGGGCGAAAACGAAAAAATTGCCGCCGCTATTATTGTTCCCGATTTCAACACCTTGCAGTTTTGGGCTGCCAAACACAAAGTGCATTACACCGACAACAAAGATTTGGTGGAAAATAAACTTATGATAAAACGAGTACAAAAAGAAATCAACAAAGTAAATGCCGACCTTGCCGATTACGAGCAAATTAAAAAATTCAAATTAGTAACCGAAGTGTGGAGTACGCAAACCGGCGAACTTTCGCAAACATTGAAATTGAAACGCAATGTGTTGCGGAAAAAATATGATGCGGTGTACAATGAGTTTTATGGGTCAAAAGATAGTGGTGAGTAACTAAAAGATTGACATTCGTTTCATACAAAAAAATCCTCTTTGTGGTTTACAGCAAAGGGGATTTTTTATGCTTGCAATTTACTCATTTACTAAAAAAACAAAACAATAATTGATTTTCAGAAAATAAAGTGATACATTTGCCATAAACTATTTGATAGTATCGTTATTATGAATATAGTAGAACAAAATATAAACCAAGTTTCAAAATTGTTGAAGCGGCATAAAGTCGATACAATGTATGTGTTTGGCTCGGTGCTTACCGACAATTTTACACCTACGAGCGATATTGATTTTTTGGTTAATTTTGGTCAAGTAAAATTGGAAAATTATTTTGACAACTATATTGGATTAAAAGATGGTTTGGAAAAATTTTTTAACCGTTCCGTTGATTTAGTGGAAGAGAAAACTGTGAAAAACCCCGTTTTACGCCGCTCAATCGACCGAAATAAAAAATTAATTTATGGACGAGCGCATAGAAAAATGGTTATATGATATTCGGTTTGCCATTGAAGAAATTGAAAGTTTTTTTGAAAATTCTGAAAAAATATTTACCAATTTCAAGCAAAACCTAATGTTGAAACGAGCAATAGAACGTAATCTTGAAATTATTGGCGAAGCAACCAATCGTATTTTGGCACGAGACCCTGATATTGAAATAACCAATGCTCGAAAAATTGTCAATTTGCGAAATTTTGTAATCCATTCCTACGACAATATTTCCGATGAAAATATTTGGGCAATTGTAATTAACAATCTTCCTGCATTGAAAATAGAAATTCAAAAGTTGTTAAACAATTAACTTGCAAACTTACTAACTTGTAAACTTACAAACTAAACCATGCTCGACCAAAAATTACAGCAAAAGTTGCAACAAAAATTATCGTCGCAACAAATTCAAGTAATTAAAATGCTTGAAATTCCTACTATGATGCTCGAACAGCGCATAAAAGAGGAAATGGAAGAAAATCCGGCATTGGAAATTGACGAACAGTTCGATGAACCGAACGACGAACAAAGCCACCGCGATGACGATGACCGCGATGATGATGATGATTACGATAGTGAACGTGATAGCGACAACGAATTTACGATTGACGACTATTTCAACGAAGACGAATATTCCAATTATAAATTCAAAGACAACAACAATTCCGGTAATTCCGACAACAAAGAAATCCCGTTTTCGGTAGGAAATTCGTTTCATGAAAATTTATATGAACAATTGAGTTTGCTCGATTTGAACGAACACGAAATGTTTGTTGCCGATTTTATTCTTGGCAATATTGACGACGAAGGCTACCTGCGCCGAGATTTGGAAAATATATGCGATGACATTATGTTTTCGCAGAATCTTGAAACATCGGAAAAAGAGCTGCAACATATTTTGAAACTTGTGCAATCGTTAGACCCTGCCGGTGTGGGTGCACGTGATTTACAGGAATGTTTGCTGCTGCAAATTACACGTAAACACAAAACGGCAACAACTCTTACCGCTGCCGAAATTTTGCGCAATTATTACCCCGAATTTACCAAAAAACACTACGATAAAATTTTGCAATCGCTTGAAATTGAGCGAGAAGATTTGAAAGATGCGATTGACGAAATTATGAAACTCAATCCAAAGCCGGGGAATGCCTATTCCGATGCGCAGCAAAAAGGTACTACGCAATTTATAACACCCGATTTTATAATTGAAGACCACAACGGAAAATTGAGCATACACTTGCACGCTCGCAATGAACCCGAACTTCATGTGAGCAAATCGTATATTGATATGTATGCCCACTACAAGCAAGGCGGCGAAAAATCGAAATCGAACAAAGAGGCGGTACAGTTTATTCAACAAAAAATAGATGGCGCAAAATGGTTTATTGATGCCATAAAACAGCGAAAAAATACGCTTTTGAATACCATGCAAGCAATTTTTTCATATCAAAAAGCATTTTTTGAAACCGGCGACGAAGCTCGCTTAAAACCAATGATACTCAAAGATATAGCCGAAATTGTCGGGTTAGACGTTTCCACCGTTTCACGCGTGGCGAATAGTAAATATGTGCAAACTCCCTACGGAATTTTTCAATTGAAACATTTCTTTTCGGAAAGTATGCAAACCGATGCCGGCGAAGAAGTTTCGAGCCGCGAAATAAAGGCAATTTTGCAAGAAAATATAGAAAATGAAAACAAGCAAAATCCGTTTACCGATGAACAATTGGCAGAAATTTTAAAAGAAAAAGGTTACGTAATAGCTCGCCGCACTGTTGCAAAATATCGGGAACAATTGGGTATTCCGGTTGGCAGATTGAGGAAAGAAGTTTAATTTTAGTGGTTAGTGATTAGAGAATTTATGTCGAATAAAAATGAGTATTCAAACATTAAGAATCTGTTTAAATTTGAATCAAAATAAATATTATGAATTAGTCCAATAAATTAACTTCGTGTCTTCATGTCTTTCTGTCTTCGTGTTTACTAAAAATGCGCTTGCGCTTAAAAAAATAAACACGAAGGCACGAAGACAAAAAGACACGAAGAATAAGAATTAAATAAAATTTAAACAGACTCTAAAATAATTAAATTATGAAAAAGATAATATTTACAGTTATAGCAAGTTTGTTTTTTGCTTTTAATTGCTTTTGCGAAGAATATGATTTAACAGTTGTATTCAGCAATAGTAACGAGAATAAAGATTTTTTTGAAAAGGCAGTACAAGCAAATGGGTTCTATTTGAATGAACAATTTATACCAATAACATTAAGTTGGCCAGAAGTACAATCTCCCCGAATGGCTTATGTATATGATATTCGTATTGAAAGTGATAATATAGACGAATTTGTTCGAGAATTAGAAAAAACAGGGTATTTTGAAGAGATTGTGCTCCATACAATGGTTTCGATGTATTGTCCAAATTCAAACCTCAACGGCGAAAGTATTTCAATATATCCCAATCCTTTTATCAATACGATTTCTGTATTCTCACATAACGAAGGAAATATTGAAATAATTGATGTTTTTGGAAAAGTTGTGTATTGTTCCGCATTATCAATAGGAATACATGAAATTTCAACAAATCATTTTTGCAAAGGTACTTATGTAGTAAAAATTAGAGATAAAAATAATAGTGTTCAAACATTTAAAATAATTAAGTTATGAAAAAGATAATATTTACAGTTATAGCAAGTTTGTTTTTTGCTTTTAATTGCTTTTGCGAAGAATATGATTTAACGGTTGTATTCAGCGACAGTAACGAGAATAAAGATTTTTTTGAAAAAGCAGTACAAGCAAATGGGTTTTATTTGAATGAACAATTTATATCCATAACATTAAGTCGTCCGGAATCAAAATTCCCTCGAATGGCTTATGTATATGATATTCGTATTGAAAGTGATAATATAGACGAATTTGTTCGAGAATTAGAAAAAACAGAGTATTTTGAAGAAATTGTGCTCCATAAAATGGTTTCAATGTCTTGTTCATACCTCAACGGCGAAAATATTTCAATGTATCCCAATCCCTTTATCAATACGATTTCTGTATTCTCACATAACGAAAGAAATATTGAAATAATTGATATTTTTGGAAAAGTTGTGTATTGTTCCGCATTATCAATAGGAATACATGAAATTTCAACAAATCATTTTTGCAAAGGTACTTATGTAGTAAAAATTAGAGATAAAAATAATAGTGTTCAAACATTTAAAATAATTAAGTTATGAAAAAGATAATATTTACAATTATAGCAAGTTTGGTTTTTACTTTTAATTGCTTTTGCGAAGAATATGATTTAACGGTTGTATTCAGCAATAGTAGTAAAAACGAAGATTTTTTTGAGAAAGCAGTACAGGCAAATGGGTTCTATTTGAATGAACAATTTATATCCATAACATTAAGTCGTCCGGAATCAAAATTCCCTCGAATGGCTTATGTATATGATATTCGTATTGAAAGTGATAATATAGACAAATTTGTTCGAGAATTGGAAAAAACCGGATATTTTGAAGAGATTGTGCTCCATAAAATGGTTTCTGCTGGTTGTCCGTATCCATATCCGATAAACGATGCAAAAATAGTTGATGGAACATTTGATAATTATGCAATAGAATTAATTAATGCCCGATGCGCATGGAACATAACACAAGGTAATCCGAATATTATAATTGCAATTGTTGATATGGAATTTGACACGGCACACGAAGATTTAAGTGGTCAAATAATTTATTTGTCGGGGTCAACTTCCGGAGGCAATCATCATGGAACAATGGTTGCAGGAGCGGCGGCAGCAGCAACTAATAATAATAAGGGTGTGTGTGGTGTTGGGTATAATTCTAAAATAGCTGCTTACAGAGTACAACATAGTAGTGGTGGAACAGCAAGTTCCGGTGATATAAGAAATGCGATATATAATGCCTATGACAACGGACAGCGTATAATAAATGTGAGTTGGCAAGGCACAGGATTATCTAAAGCTAATGCAGAAGAAATAACAGGCGGCGGTGCTGTTTTGACATTAAGTGCTGGGAATGACTCTTTGGTAATATGCCATTCGACAATAGCAAATGTGCCGGGTGTAATAGTTGTTAGTGGTGTTGATAGAAATAATAATTATCATACGTCGTTTGCTCGAAATCAATATGTTGATTTATGTGCTCCGGGAGTTTACGTAGCAGTACCTACTAATAATAATGGTTATGTAGGTGTTACAGGAACGTCAGTGGCAGCTCCATTAGTGTCAGGTACTATTGCTTTAATGTTATCCGTTAATCCAAATTTAACACCGGCAGAAATAGAAACAATTCTGAAAAATACAGCCGCACCGATAAATAATGCTCATTTATATCCCGGATTACTTGGAGCAGGTCGTTTAGATGCTTATGCTGCTGTTCTAACCCAATCAACTATATGCATTGCTCCGATTGTTAATTTTACCAATAAAACCGTAACCAAAGATACAACAGTTACTTCGCCATGTGTCATCAACGTTCAAGACGTAGAAGTAAAACCGGGTGCTACATTAATTATTGAACCCGAAGAAACAACTAAAATACAGAGTATTAAGGTAGAATTAGGTGCAGGATTGAAAATACAATAAATTCAATTGCTTTGTAATGATTTTAACCACTAAAAAATGTTTTTTCACTCGTTAGATGCCTGTAAAATCCAGCCTCCCGCCGAATTTACCTTCCCATTTCAGTACATTCCGCACCCGCTGTGCTTGAATGCTGCTCAAAAAGTGTACGAATATCTGGAACATCAGCAGGATTTTGAACACGATTTTGGTATAGACCACCGTATGGAAGGTGTGAATATCGGGAAAATGTTCGGTGTATTAATTGTTGAAAATCAAGAAGGTACGATTGGTTTTTTGGCGGCGTTTTCGGGAAAATTGGCAGGAACGCAAACGTTACCGTTTTTTGTGCCGCCTATTGTAAATATTACCCACGAGGAAAGTTTTTACCGCAAAAGCGAACAGGTGCTTAATGAATATAATAAACTCATTTCCAATGCTGAAAATGACGAAAAATATCAAAAACTATGCGCTGAATGTGCCCACAAAACGCAAAAAATGCAAACAGAATTGGCAGAAATGAAAACTGCAATGAAAGCGGAAAAAGCAAATCGCGATGCACAACGTGCTGATGCTCAAACTTCAATGACTGCGCAAGAATATGACGAACTCTGCAAAAAACTGAAAATCGAAAGTTTGCGACTGCAATACAATTACAAGCAATGCAGCAAACAATGGCGAGCCGAAATTGACGAATTGCAACAAAAAATAAATATACATACTGCTCATATTCAGCAATTAAAAACCGAACGCAAACAAAAATCGGAGCAATTGCAACATGAAATTTTTTCGCACTACACTTTTTTAAATGCACTTGGCGAACGCAAATCGTTGAACGAAATTTTCGGCGGCATTCCACCGGCGGGAGCAGGCGAATGTGCTGCGCCGAAACTGTTGCATTATGCTTACGAACATGGCTACAAACCTCGTGCAATGGCGGAATTTTGGTGGGGGCAGTCGCCAAAATTGGAAATACGGAAGCACAAAATCTTTTACCCTGCCTGCAAAACCAAGTGCGAGCCAATTTTGGCGCACATGTTGCAAGGTTTGCAGGTTGAAAAAAATCCTGTTCACGAAGAACTTGCCCGGGAAAAAAAAGTTGAAATACTGTACAGCGACAACGATATTGTTGTAATCAATAAACCGGCAGGAATGTTGTCGGTGCCGGGCAACGTCGATGCGCTGTCGGCTTATACGTATTTACGTAGAATATATGAAGAACGTATTTTTGTGATACACCGGCTCGATATGGCAACATCGGGAATTTTGGTGTTTGCAAAAAACACTGCAACAGCAGCATGGTTGCAACAGCAATTTTCGGAACGGCTGGTAAAAAAACGCTATGTGGCTATTTTACAGGGAATTATTGAAGGCGATGAAGGCGAAATTTCCTTGCCGTTGCGTCCCGATTTAGACAACCGTCCGCAACAAATGGTGTGCTATGAGCATGGAAAACAATCACTTACATTCTGGAAAGTTTTGGAGCGCGGCGAAACTACAACAAAAATACATTTTTTCCTGCACACCGGACGCACGCATCAATTGCGAGTGCACGCATCGCATCAAGCAGGTTTAAATGCCCCTATTCTGGGCGATGATTTGTACGGCATAAAAGCCGACCGCTTGTACTTGCACGCCGAATATATTGAATTTACGCACCCAACGACAAGGAAAAAAGTTTGTTTTCGGTGTGAAGCGGGGTTTTGAATGACTGACAAAAGACCGTCATTCCTGCGTAGGCAGGAATCTTCTCGAAGAATGCACTATTTATTAGGAGATTAACTTCGGTTGAGGGCTTCGCCGTTCCTGCCTGCGCAGGAATGACAAGAGGGTTTTATTCAGTTATTCAAAAATTAGTATATTTGCAAGAAACTTTCAACTTTCAATTCTCAACTAATGTTCAATTTCGCTGCTTTCGACCACACATCGCATTCGCCTTCGCTTACCGAAATAGTGGAAGCGGAGCAGGCGCAGCGAATTGTTGATTTTTGTTTTATTACCAATCCGTATTTTCCACCGAAACAATTTGTAAAAAAAATGCAAATGGCGTTGCCGAGGCTTGTAAAACAGTATCCGGCAAGCAATCAAAATGTGCTACAACACACTGTGGCTCAGTATTTACAAACATCTGCAAAAAACATTGTGGCAGGTAATGGCTCCAGCGAATTGATTAGCATTTTGCTCAAACATTCTCAGTATAGTTTGGCGGTTCCCATTCCTACATTTAGTGAATATATTGAACAAATTCCCAATAAAAATCAATTGCATTTGTTTCAACTGCCTAAAAATGAAGATTATAAACTATGCGTTGACGACTATGTACATTTTATACGGCAGCACCAAGCGCAGGCGGCGCTTATTATCAATCCGGGTAATCCTACGGGGCAATTGTTGCCGCTTAGCGAAATGCTGCGTTTTGCCGAAGCCTGCAAACACTTACACTATATAATTGTAGATGAATCGTTTATAGATTTTTCGGCAGTTGAAATTCCGAGCATTGTGCCGTATATTGAGCAGTATAAAAATCTTGTAATTATTCGTTCGCTGAGTAAACATTGCGGTATTCCGGGGCTGCGGCTGGGCTGCGCTTGTACGGGTAATCAAGAAATTTTACAGTTGTTTTCCAATTATGTACCGGTGTGGAATATCAATACCATTGCCGAATATTTTTTGAAAGAATTGCCAAATTACACCAAAGAATACAATACGGCACGCCAAAAAATAATGGCAGACATGCAATTTTTGTATAAAAAACTGAGCGAAATTTCGGGATTATATGTCTATCCTTCGTCGGCAAATTTTTATATGTTGCGCATAGAAAACGGATTAACAGCGAGCGAGTTACAACGAATTTTGTTGGAACGCTATCATTTGTATGTGCGTGATTGTACTAATAAAATCGGTTTAGATAATCGTCATATACGCATAGCTTCGCAAGGGCGAAAAAAAGATGCGTTGGTGGTGGTGGCGTTGCGGGAGATTATGAATAATTGAGTAATTGAATAACAGATTTTTCTTTCAATTACTCAATTATTCAATCTCATCAAGTTTGAACGCCTTATCCATCACAACCCCTTTTTCCGTTTGTTTTACCGTGCAACATTCCACCTGCATATCGTGCTCAAAAAACAAAATCATAGATTTTTCAACGGCTTCCTGTAAAAATTCTTCAGTTTCCTGTATGGTCAAAAGCGGTTGAATATCGTAGCCGCACACAAACGAAACGGGAATGTGGGCGCTTGTGGGAATTACGTCGCCGCAGTAGGCAATGAATGTATTGTTGTACGAAACTATCGGCATAATTTGTCCGGCGGTGTGTCCGTTGAACAGGCGCAATTCTACATGTTTGGTCAGTTGCGTTGTGGTTTCTACAAAATTCAGTTTTCCGCTCGCGCGCAAAGGTTCTATGTTATCTTTTAAAAATGATGGACGTTCACGGCGGTTGGGTTTTTGCACGCTTTCCCAATGTTTTTTGCCTACCCAATATTGAGCATTGGGAAACGTAAGATGCAAACTTCCGTCAACGTGTTTTGTAACAGCTCCGCCACAATGGTCGAAGTGTAAGTGCGTGAATACCACATCGGTAATGTCATTTGGCGAATAGCCGTAAGCAGCCAACGAATCGTTTAAATTATCGTTTCCGTTTACAAAATAATGCTTCAACAGCGATTCGGGCATAGTGTTTCCCATACCGCAATCCACAAGAATTTTGCGCGCGCCTTCGTCAATCAGCAGGCAACACATACACAAATTTACAAGGTTTTGTTCATTCGACGGATATTTTGATTTCCATAAACTTTTGGGAACAACGCCAAACATTGCGCCGCCATCGAGCATTAAATTACCGGTTTCAATTGCGAAGAGTTTCATAAATAGTGATTAGTTATTAGAGAATAAGGTTTAGTATTAAAAATTATGGCAAATATACGGAAAAAACTTGAACTTGTTTCCTTGTCAACTCGTTCACTTGCCAACTTGTTTACTAAATAATTTTCAATTTTCCGGTTACTGAGCTTGTCGAAGTATCAATTAAAAATGTATATTTGCCCTTGTAAAAAAACAAGCCTATGAAGAGAACAAAAATTTTATTTGTATGCCTTGGAAATATTTGCCGTTCCCCAGCGGCGCAAACGATTATGCAAAAGTTTGTTGACGAAAAAGGTTTGCAAAATAAATATGAAATAGATTCGGCGGGCACTATGGGTTATCACTCCGGCGAGCCTGCCGATGGACGTATGCGTGCGCACGCCACCAAACGAGGTTACACAATTACCCACCGTTCACGGAAATTTAATGCAAAATACGATTTCGACCATTTTGATTTAATTATTGGCATGGACGATAATAATATTCAGGCTTTACGCAATCAAACGTCTGAAAATCATCATTTTGCAAAAATCAAAAAAATGACTTCCTATAATAAAATTTTTAAAGAAAGTATCATTCCCGACCCATATTACGGTGGTTATGAGGGTTTTGAATATGTGCTTGATTTATTGGAAGATGCCTGCAAGGGGTTATTGACGGAATTGGAAGAACTTTGAAAATAGACACAAGACACAAGATTTTTAGACACAAGACACTCAAAAATAACTTAAAAACTTAATTTATATGTATAAAGCAAATAACAATCGCTACAACGCAATGAAATACTCATTCTGCGGCGCAAGCGGTTTAGAATTACCACAACTTTCACTTGGTTTGTGGCACAATTTCGGGAGCGTTGATGTATTTGAAAACGCTCGAAATATTTTACTCAATGCCTTCGATGCGGGTGTTACGCATTTCGATTTGGCAAATAATTATGGTCCCGTAGCCGGAAGCGCCGAAGAAACGTTTGCAAAAGTGTTACATTCTGATTTTCAAAATTATCGTGATGAATTGATAATTTCCACCAAAGCCGGTTATGGCATGTGGAGCGGTCCGTATGGCGACGGCGGTTCAAAAAAATATCTTGTGGCAAGTTGCAATCAAAGCCTTAAACGCATGGGCTTGGATTATGTTGATATTTTCTATCATCACCGGTTTGACCCCAACACGCCACTGGAAGAAACTGCCGATGCTTTGGAATTAATTTACCGGCAAGGAAAAGCATTATATATAGGCATATCGAATTATTCCAAAGAGCAAACGATTGCTATGCTCGCAATTTTGCGTGAGCGTGCAATTCCGTGTTTAATACATCAAATGCGTTACTCAATGTTTGCCGTCGAACCCGAAGAAAGCGGTTTAATGGCAACGCTTGCACAGGAAAAAGTTGGTTCAATAGCCTATTCACCACTTGCACAAGGTTTGTTGAGCGACCGCTATTTGAATGGTATTCCCGAACATTCACGCGCTTCGCTCGAAAATTCATTTTTGCAAGAACAGGAAGTGCGCAATAAATTACCGAAAATTCAGCAATTACACGCTTTGGCGCAAGAACGAGGTCAATCGCTTTCGGAATTGGCAATAGCGTGGTTGTGGCACAAAGGCGTAACTTCGGTATTGATTGGCGCAAGTTCGGTGGCGCAGTTGCAAACTAATTTAAAGGCGCTTAATTCGCCACAGATAAGTAGCGAGGAAATGGGGCGAATTGATGTGATTTTGAAAGCGTAAGTATGAAATATTATCTTTTTTTAGACGAGTGTGGTGACCAAAATCTATCAAATTTTGACCCTTCATTTCCAATTTTCACTTTATGCGGCATACTTATGTCTGAAAGAAATTATAATGAAATTAGCAACAAAGCTTTAGAAATGAAACGAAAATATTGGGGCGAAAAAAAGATTATACTTCACTCTCGTGATATTAGAAAATGCGAAAAAGGTTTTGAAATTTTATTCGACTTACATATAAAGAAATCTTTTTACGAAGATACAAACTCAATAATGAAAAACGGCGACTATACGATTGTTGCGTGCAGCATTTTGAAAGAGCCATATATAAGAAAATACGGACGATTGAGTGATGTGTACGGTTTGTCGCTTTCGTATATTATTGAGAGAACTATCTTCTTTTTAGATAGTCGAAATGAAGAGAAAATAGAATTATACACATACGTGGAAAAAAGAGGAAAAAAAGAAGATGCGGCGTTGCTCAATTATTACAACGAAGTGTTGGACAGAGGAACATATTTTGTTAAACCGGCAAGAATAAAGTCGTATTTCAAAAGTTTTGAATTCAAAGATAAGAAAGAAAATATAATTGGATTGCAAATTGCCGACCTTGCTGCGTACCCTATAACACGATATGTATTAGATAATTGCGCTGTAAATAACGCTTTTGATATTATTGAACCCAAAATATATACACAAAATGGCAGAAAACACGGATTGAAGATATTTCCATAAAAAAAGAGTTACCATAAAGTAACCCTTTTCCGACCGGGGACACCCCAATCCAAATATTGTAACAACAAAAAGTGAAACAACATTACGCGACAAAGATACTAAATTTTATTATTTTAAGCAAATTATTAATAAAAATTTTCAACTTAATTCGCCGCAGATAAGTGGCGAGGAAATGGGGCGAATTGATGTGATTTTGAAAGCGTAAAAGAACGCAGATGACACGGATTACGCAAATTTCCGCTGATAATTAATTAAAATCCGTGATAATCCGCGTCATCTGCGTTATCCGCGTTCTAAAAAAATGGAAGCAATCTTAGACATACTAAAAAACTCCCTGTCCATTACGTTTTTCGTATTGGCAATGATGGTTGTGATTGAATACGTGAACGTTCGCACTGCCGGAAAATTCAACGCAATGCTGCAAAAAAACGGCACAATGCAAATTTTCATGTGTGCCCTGCTCGGATTGTTGCCGGGTTGTTTGGGAGCGTACACGGTGGTAACATTTTATGCGCACAATTTGGTTTCGTTTGGTGCGCTGTTGGCGGCTTTTATTGCTGCCATGGGCGACGAAGCGTTTATACTTTTTTCGCTCAACCCACGTGTGGGATTGCTTGTTGCCGGAATTTTGCTTGCGCTTGCCATTGTGAGCGGATTAGTTTGCAATACAATTGTAAAAAAACGTAAAAAACCGTTGCCGACTATTGCACATTTTGAAATTCATGAACACGATTGTGAAATACCCAATCGGTGGCAAAGTTTGAAAACCAATATACTGCATTTATCGCAACTGCGAATTTGGTTATTGGTGTTTTTGGGTGGAATTATTGTTCTTGCCGCTTTCAACCAAATAGGGCATAGCCACGATTTTGTTGACGCATTTTCGTTGCACGATGCAACTTGTACGCACACCGAACATCATCATGAACACGGATTTAATTGGTCTGCTCTCACATACATTGGTTTAGCTCTGATTTTGGCGTATATTGTGACGGTTGTACCCGAACATTTTTTGCAAGAACACTTGTGGGGACATACTATTAAAAAACATTTTCTCAAAATTTTTGTATGGACAACAATTTTGTTGCTTGTAGTGTTTGTACTCAATTCGCATTTTTCGGTAAGCGAATTTGTTGAAACGCACAAATTCTATTTGCTCATTATGGCAATTCTCATTGGTCTTATTCCCGAATCGGGACCGCATATTATTTTTATTTCGCTCTATTTGACCGGCGTAATTCCTATTGGAATTTTACTCGCCAATTTTATTGTGCAGGAAGGTCATGCTGCACTTCCGCTTTTTGCCGAATCGAAAAAAACGTTTTTTCTTGTGAAGGGTGTTAAGTGTTGTATTGCTTTGGTTGTGGGATTTTTGTTAATGTAAAATAAAATTACCTATTGTACATTTAGAGAAAATTTATCATCTTAAAGCGTTAAAAATATAAAAAAATCAATTTAAAATTACTTATGAAAAAATTAATAACAATACTATTTATTTCGCTACTTGTATATTCTTGTGGCGATGATATAGACAAAAACAAAAAAGAAATGGAAGAAAAACCGTACATAGAAAAAATAACTGAAAATCAGTTAGTATAAAATTATATAATCAATCAGCAGGAACATCATAAAACAAATTCATTTCGAGATGAATACAATACATTTATCAAGGAAATGGGTTTGGATTTTGACGAGCGCGATTGGAACAGGTAAATTAAGTGTCGTCCCTGCGGGACTATGGTGCAGTACGCTGTGGTCATCCGTAGGATAAATCCTACGGTTAATAAAGTGTTGTCCCTGCGGGACAGCGAAAAGCACCGTTAAAAACGATGTCCGCCCATTTTTGAAAAATCCGCAAGAAATGGAAATTTGGAGTACTGAGTATTTTTTACAATTGGCAAATATGATACGATTTGAAAAATGAGGTTATGTCCACCACAAGGCTTTTTTAATTCATAATTCGTAATTTGTAATTCGTAATTGATTATATTTGCCCCGCAATTCACACAAAGTATAACAAATGACAAACAGCAATACCGACTTTCAACCGGCAAATTACGAGCGCACAGAGCACTTCAACGAAGAAACTATGCTCAAGTTAGCTGCTCATTATAAAGAAATTTTGCAGTTGCTTGGCGAAAATCCCGACCGTGAAGGTCTCGAAAAAACGCCTATGCGTGTGGCAAAAGCTATGCAATTTTTTATGAACGGCTATGATTGCAATCCGAAAGAAGTGTTGCGTTCGGCAATGTTTAAAGAAGAATACCGCCAAATGGTGCTGGTAAAAGATATTGAAATTTATTCGCTGTGCGAGCATCATATTTTGCCATTTATAGGCAAAGCGCACGTGGCGTATATTCCCAACGGTTACATTACCGGATTGAGCAAAATTGCCCGTGTGGTCGAAATTTTCGCTCGCCGCCTGCAAGTACAGGAACGCATGACGGTACAAATTCGCAACTGCATACAAGAAACGTTAAATCCTTTGGGCGTAGCCGTAATTATAGAAGCTGAACACTTGTGTATGCAAATGCGCGGTGTACAAAAACAAAATTCGGCAACCACCACATCGGCATTTACCGGCGCATTTACCAATAAAGAAACTCGTGATGAATTTATGTCGTTGGTGGGAGCGAAATTGCATTAGTTTTTTAGGAAACGAGGAGACAAGGAAACGAGGGTGCAGGAAGCAAGGGATTAAGAAATAAATATCAACGAACACAAAAACCTATAAAACTATTAAACTATAAACTATAAAACTAAAAAAAAATGAAAGCATACGTTTTCCCCGGACAAGGGGCACAATTTGTGGGCATGGGCAAAGATTTGTACGACACGTACCCGCAAGCAAAAGAATTGTTTGAAAAAGCAAACGAAATTTTAGGTTTCCGCATTACCGACCTTATGTTTGCCGGAACCGACGAAGATTTGAAACAAACCAAAGTAACGCAACCTGCCGTGTTTTTACATTCGGTAATTATGTCAAAAGTTTTGGGCGACAATTTCCAACCGGAAGCCGTTGCCGGTCATTCATTGGGCGAATTTTCGGCATTGGTAGCTGCCGAGGCTCTTTCGTTTGAAGATGGACTTGTGTTGGTTTCAAAACGTGCAATGGCTATGCAAAAAGCCTGCGAGAAAAATCCTTCGACAATGGCTGCAATTTTGAATTTGGACGATAAAACCGTAGAAGATGTGTGTGCATCTATCGAAGGCGAAGTGGTGGTTGCGGCAAATTACAACTGCCCGGGTCAATTGGTAATTTCGGGTTCAAATGCCGGAATTGACAAAGCCTGCGAACTGTTGCTTGCCAAAGGTGCAAAACGTGCACTTAAATTGCCGGTAGGCGGCGCATTTCACTCGCCGCTTATGGAGCCTGCCCGTGTAGAATTGGAAGCGGCAATTGCCGGAACAAATTTCAACGACCCAATTTGCCCTGTGTATCAAAACGTTGACGCACTACCATATACCGATGCGACAGAAATAAAAGCACATTTAATTGCGCAACTTACCGCTCCGGTGCGTTGGACACAAACCGTGCAAAATATGATTGCCGACGGCGTAACATCGTTTACCGAAGTTGGTCCCGGAAAAGTTTTACAAGGACTTGTGAAAAAAGTGAATAAAGATATTGAGGCTGCGAGTGCAGAAATATAAATAAAAAAAGCGACCGAAATTCGGTCGCTTTTTTTATTCCTAATAATTCGTTCTCGCCCCATGCTCTTCATAAAATTCATTGATAATCCGCACCACATCGTTCGCTTCATCTACCAAGTGAATTAATTGCATGTCTTTGACACAAATGTAATGGGCTTCGGTTATCATTTCTCGTTTAATCCAATCCAACAAGCCTTCCCAATACTCTTTTCCTACGAGTATTACCGGAAACGCACCAATTTTTTCGGTTTGAATAAGTGTGAGTGCTTCAAACAATTCATCGAGTGTGCCAAATCCGCCGGGCATAACTACATAGCCTTGCGAATAGCGCATAAACATTGCCTTACGTACAAAGAAATATTCAAAATCTATCAATTTATCGGAATCAATGTATTTGTTTGGGTGTTGCTCAAATGGTAAATCAATATTTAATCCCACCGATTTCCCATTTCCTTCTTTTGCTCCTCTGTTGGCAGCCTCCATTATTCCCGGTCCGCCGCCTGTGATAACTCCAAAACCGTTTTCGGTCAATTTTCTTGCAATTTCCTGTGTTAGTTTGTAATATTTTTCGTTTTCTTTCGTGCGAGCCGACCCGAAAATGGAAACACAAGGTCCCATTCTTGTCAATTTCTTAAATCCGGTTACAAATTCTGATTGTATTTTGTAAATTTCCCACGAATCGTCGGATTTTATTTTTAGCCAAGTTTTTGGCTTAAATGCTTCGGTTATTAAATCTTGGTTTTCTGACATAGTTTTAAATTTTAGTTGATAAGTTAACAAGTTGACAAGTAAACGAGTTATGATTATAATTTATCTCGTTTACTTGTTCACTTGTCAACTCGTTTACTTGTTTTTATTTATTAATCCTCATAATCATCTGCCGATTTTTTCTTCGGAGCTTTTGTTTTCTTGTCTTTTACAGGCTCGTCATCGTCAGATTTTGTTGGTTTTTGTTCTTTTTCGGTTGATTTTGCAGCATTGCTTTCATTACCGCTTGGTTTGCTTGCGCTTCCGTCGGTTTCGCCATCTTCGTCGGTTTCGCCGTCGGCTTCATCATCTTTGGCTCTTTCTTGACCATCAAATTGCGCACTTCCTGCATTACGAAGTACCGGCGGTATGGTTGGCGGCATAAAATTGTTGTAGCCTGCCCCCGAACGTATCATGTTTATCACGTTGGTTTTCCACGCTTCGGAAGTTGTACTGTATTTGAATTGTGCTTCTTTTTTAGGCACTTGCATAGTACGTTTTGGTTCTTTTATCGCATCAACTGCGTCGTTGAACGCTCTATTGGAACTCACAAACAGCAATTCTTGATTTTCGTAGTGGAAGAAAAACCACGAACTGGGGTCAAGTTCCAAATAAATGGTAAGCATATCGCCACGATACAATTTTGCGTATTCCACATGACCGGTTACCATTTTATTCACAACCACGCCACCAATACTCATCACGCCTATTTGCGCACCTTTTACCGAACGGAATGCCGAAGCGGCAGTGTCCCACACCATATCAAGTTGCGAGAACGTAATTGTGCGGTCTAATTCTTTTGGTAGTTTTCGTATCGTTCCGTACAATTGAATTTCTTTGAAAAACTCATTTGCCTGCGCCGTGCCAAGTGCTTCAATTACTCCTCTATGGAATTTTTTAGTAGCCATATCTACCGGCAACAATGTATTGCGTTTGGCAAGCGTATCGCCAATTGATTGCATAATTTTAGGGTCGAAGAAGAAATCAACATACGCTACGGTTTCAAGTGTTGTGCGTCCGGTGTTGGAATTGTGCGTTACCGAACCATAATTTTTGTATTTCACTTGCCCCAAATCAACGCCCAAGTTGATAGAACCTTCACCATACACATTGCAATTTTCACGGTGGAATGTTACAATATTGCCATTGATAGAATCGTTCAGGATTTTCTCACGTGGTCCGATTTTGTAGCGTTTCGAGTTTTTGTCGTAGAACAAATACCCGTAAGCATCAATCAAAGGAATATCTTTTTCAAAATATTTCGGTGTCATAAATGCCGCATAAATATTGGTTGGGCGATAAGCCAAATACAACGATGTTCCCAACGGATTTTTGAAAATATCGGTTGGCGATTGCACAATTGGAATGAAAATTTCATTCGGGTCAATTTCCGATTTAAACGCATACCATGCCGGCGAATATTGTTCGTAATCACGTGACGGCGGACGTGATTTGCATTGGAAATCGGCTAATACATGACCATCGAAAATCAAATCTTTGCGCCATGAGTTAATGAGCACATTACCATAATATTTAAACACCGGCGAAAGCGAAAAGTTCGCATCCTCGGCAATATTTCCCTTAGCAATGGTACGTTTTTCTGCACTAAGCGAAATTTCCGAAAGCGCTATCGGAGTGCGTTTTTTGGTTTCGTCAACGTAATCAATTGTACCTGTTCCCGAAAATGCAAGCCTGCCTTTCAGTTCAAACGTACCGTTGTAAATTCTGTGGAAACGGTTGGTGCGGTCGGCAAACATTTCGGCATTGGAAATTGTTTGCATATTGGCATCTTCAAACACCCGCACCGTGCTGTCGGTGTGCGGCATTATACGCGAATTTGCCACATCTATATAAGGTACTTTGCGCGCTTGAATAATATAATTTTTCATATCGTATTTGGCATAGCCCGCTTTGAAATTCAAGGTATCTTGACGCGGGTGCACCGAATAAAAATGTACGCTTGGCGCCACAGCAGGATTTGTCAACGCCCCCACGCTTCCAAGTTCGATTTCTTTTGTTATCAAATCCCACGAAAAATGTTTCACATAGCTAATGTATTTATTTCGAGGAAATTGTACCACCGTGAGCGAATCATTCGCCGTAAAATTCGCCTTTTTAGTATCAAAATTTACCTCGGTGGCAACGTTAGTAGTTTTAAACGCCATTTCGTCCAACGCCGCTATGCTCGAAGTCAAACTGAAATCCGCCGTATCGGCAAGTGCCCGACGGTCTTTGAAATTGAAGGTCTTCGACACAATTTTTGCTTCGCTAAACGTAAACTCGCCAAAACCGCGCAATCCGGCAGGACCGTAAATCAAACCACCCGCAAGCGAAGTGCTGTCGCCGTAGAGTTTGAATTTTTTGCCTCGCTCTTTCGAAATCCATTTATCGTTGTACGGCTCCCAATGAATTGCAATGTCTTCACCGTTCACATCGGGGTTCACGCCTTTTTGCGCTTTAATCGTATATTTATCAACTATTGCATTGGCAGAATCGGGGAAGAACACAAAACCTCGCTTGGAAACCGCCTGCGATTGCAAATAATTAACCGTTCCGTAACCTCGCAAACCTTTGAAACTTAAATGAATAGTATCAATAAATGTTCCTTTGCCTTTGTAAATCGGAGCTCCGGCAGTACCGGTATTGCGCATAAAACCAAGTGAATAATCGGATTGCACCACTATGCGCTCTTGCATGGGTACAAAAATATCGGCTGAATACAACGTTCCTTCAAAACCCAAACTTTTTGTTTTAAAACTATTCAAACTGTCAATAGTAAACGGCTTAACTTTGAAATAAAATTTCTCACGCTTGTAAACTCCGCCATAAATATTGGGGTAATCGTAATACACGTAAGAATCCTGTTTACTGGTGAATATAGGGTATTTGGGGATTTTTTTACGTGATGATTTATTGTCGGGCGCATCAATTTGAATATCGCCGGTAATGTATTCTACGGCATTTTTGATGTCCACCAACGGGTAGGTTCCCTGTTTATTCGGCGTGAAACTTTCAACTTTTATTTTAAGCGAGTCCACATTTTGCAAATTGACTTTAAATTGCTCGTAATTGAAATCAAAGCCACGTCCGTAGTAGGTAAACAAACCGGCTGTAACCACACCGTCGAAACGGAAATTCCGGTTTTTCGACATTACCAGTTGGCTGCCACGAGGGAAGAATATCACATTTTGCGAATCACTCACTTGAATTTGCGAAACGCCCACCATATCGAGTTCGTTGGTGGTAAGATTCAGTTTCGCATTGTGCAAACCTTTCACATCGTGCACCGATTTGAATTGAATCACATCATAGTCAATTTTGCCCACACGCGCGTTCAAATACTCAAATGCACGAGGCTGTACTTCAATTATAGAGCGCTCTTTATCGTATTTTATCAACCCACGGAACGAAAGGTCTAAACTCAAATGGCGCACACTTGCTTCGTCCATACGCAAATATTTTGCCAAATCGTTTACCGAAAATGTATTGGATTTCTGCTGCTCCGCCACGTTTTTCAACGCCACCAGCGGGTGTGTACGGTCATACATTCCTATTTCCATATAGCGCCCCTCGCGGAAATAATTTGCCGATTCAAACATGGCACTGTTGTTATTGGTGCCTTCCAAACCGCCAAAAAACATTTCGGGCGAATCAATTTTCCACGTCAATTGCGGCACATTCATATCTATTCTATGATAGGAATTGAAAAACGGCGTGCGCGATAAATTGTCGGCATTTTCGGTGCGCAGAAGTGTTACTTGACGTGTGGCTATATCGTAACGGAATTGCAATCCCGGGTGGAAAATAGAATCTCGCTGAATGTAAATACTTACGGCACTGTTTTGACTGATAACTCCTTCGTTGCGAAACACATAATCCAAAGCACGGGTGCGCACTAAAACAGAATCGCCGCGGCGAAACACCAGCGTTGCCGGATTTTCTGGCGTTCCCGAACCTATAAATCGTGAGCCGTTCATGGTAAAACCACCTCGATAATCCACGCCCGGGTACACGTTTTTCAACTCAAAAACCTGTTGATACGACACAAATTTCGGGTAATTCACTTGCTCCAAATTTTTGGTAGCTATCACTTTGTCTTCCAGCTTTCCTAATATTTTTCTATCGTAATAATTGCTGTTGATAAACCACACCGAATCGGCAGTGTAGCCCGTTTTTGTCATATCTATTTTGTAATTACCCAACGTTGCATTCACGTCTTCACGCACAAAACCCGAACGTTCCCACGTTACCATACCGCCCTTTCCGTGCCACACGTTGTCGAACATTGAATAATAACCGTCGGCTTTTAATATGCTTATTTCGTTTTTCAACGCTTCGCAAATAATGTCGGAAGGCGCAAATTTGAGCAATGCTTGATTATTCTGGAACGAAATAGTAAAATCTTTGAATTGCAACACGCGCCACGTTACCGAATTCGACGAATACAATGTGGCATTTTGCAAAAGGCTCATCGTAGAACCGGCAAAGGCATCGGTAGTTGCCAAACTTTTACTGCCCAACAAATACATATATGCCTTGTCCCAATTTTGATAACTTTCCCTTGGAACCTTTTTATCGAAAAATAATTTTACCGTTTTATAATAATTCAAAAAATTGGGGTACGCACGCGCCGATTTTTTCAACATTGCGTTTGAATTATCTACAATTTGCTCTTTGTCTTTATCGGAAAGCACGCCCGATTCCCAAAAAGCTTTAAACTCTTTGTGAAACGCCATCAATTCGTCTTTTTTGGTATTTGCCTCAAAAAATGTTTGCAATTCTTTGAAAAACAACTGAGAATCTCCGGAGAATTTTTTGACTGCTTGTCCAAAAGCTGTGTTGCACAACATCACAAAGGCAACAATTAGAATGCGTGTGTAGGTTCTTTTCATAAATACATTAATTTTTTAAATCTTTTTTAACGTACCAAAAATACTGATTATTTTTATACGGGCTTTCAGAAATTTTATTTTTTTTGAAAGAGTTTTGCACAAAAAAAACAATAAAAAAACCGGTGGTGGGGAAGTCCACATTTGGAAAAATTATAATTTATTCCAAATAAATAAAATGTTACAATAAAATGCTTATCCGCTATATTACCCCTAAATCCCCTAAAGGGGACTTTTGCTCAGTGAAAGTGCTGTTGCTCAGGTCTATTTCGTTGCTCTGAAAGCCCCCTCGGTTACTGAGCGTAGTCGAAGTATTAGGGGGGTGGGGGTAGTTTTGCGGATTAGCGTTAAATTTATTGAGAAATGTAAAGCGTTTAAAAATCCTTTGTTAATACCATTGACTATCAACCCAACACATCTTTTTTAAAAATTGATAATGAAATAACTGATAATGATTTTCGCACCGGCGTAGCCAAAACTTTTTTATCGCCGGAAACTAAATAGTTAGAATTTGTCTGATATGCCAAATCAAACAAATAGTTATCTTTGGGGTCGGGGCAATCTTTGAAAACCTCTACGGTTTCAAACGGAATTGTAACCTTTTCAAAAAAATCCACATAAGCTGCAACCGGCGCAGTCAATTTTGTTTGAAACTTTGTGCGAGAAATAACATCTATCAATTCGGCACGCATTTCGGCATTGCGATACAGGCGAATGTTTCTGTTAAAAACCATATCAAAAATTTCGCCCAAGCGATTGCCAATAATATAACTGACAAAAATATTAACGTCAAATACTACTTCTTTGCGCATATCTTTTTGCTCTTACAATATTCACTTCATCAACTATTTCATTCATAGTTATTTTGTTGGGAATAATTGTTCCACTTAGCCTGCTCAGCGATAACAACGCATCTATGCGCCGCAGTTCACTTTCCAATACTTCGGGAAAATCTTTTTTTAATCGCATATAAATACCGTCTATTTGAGAATTACGCACTCGCAAACTCGTTGCTCGCGCCGGCGCTTTTTTTACTGCTGTTGTCATGTCTGTAAAATTTTATTTCCGCAAAGATACAACACTTTATAAAAAAATCAAACCTTTCTTTTTCACATTTCCACAAAAAAACTACCAAAAATCAAATCATTTTTTTACTTTTGTACCAATTCCAATAACTTAAAGAAGTTACGCACTGGAAATTTTATTGAAAAACGTAAAGCGTTTGAAATATTATCCTCAACTAAGAATTTCGGCAAAATTTTCTACTCAACGAGGGTAAGAGTAACTGTTCCTTACGTCTGTAATCCATAGGCGTGGGAACTGTTACTTATTTGGTTGAGTGGGTGTTTGCCGATACCTTTAGTTCAGATAAGTACAGTTCCCACGCTTTCGTATTTTTACATAAATTGAAATAATGCCAAGTTGGGATTGGGCGGCGAAAAAACAAACCAAAATTATAAATCACTTAAATCATCACAATTATGAAAACACACAAATTTATTTTTACTACAGCTATTTTGTTGTTATCTGCACTATACACAAGCGCAAACTGTTTTACGGTGGACGGATTGGATTACTGTATTATTGAAGAAACAGACAATGTGGCAGTCTCCAAAGGAAGTGACTATTCCTATTCCTCATATAAGGGTGCTGATATTGTCATTCCGGAAACGGTTTCGTGGGAGGGTAACGTTTATCAAGTAACGAAGATTGCTGATTATGGTTTTTGGAACGCTTCAATGAAATCTATTGTTTTGCCTAATACGTTAAAGGGAATAGAATATGCCGCTTTTGAATTCTCTTATATTGAGAGTATAATCATACCTGCTTCGGTGGAGTATATTAGCGATTGGGCATTTACCAAATGTCCTTACTTGAGATCCATTGTTTTTGAAGGACCTGTTTATATTGGAATGTGTGCCTTTGCCGGTTGGGCAGCTAGTCCGGTGCCTTATACGATAGAAGTTAAATGCGATCCTTTCATAATTTGGCAAGGTTTTGCCCTTGTTGATTTGGAAAACAGTACTTTAATTGTGCCTAACGAAAAGGAAGAACTTTACCGTGACACTTGGCCTTGGCAGAATTTCGGTACTATTCTCGAAAAATCGCAATTTGTTCCTGTAACAAACATTTTCGATGTACCAACAGAAATAATCACAGACACACCGCTCATCTTTACAGGCAAGGTTTTTCCCAGCGATGCAACTTGTCAAACCATTGTTTGGAGTGTAAATAATGCAAGTGGGGTATGGTTTTCTCATGACAATACTACTGACAATATTACCATCAACATCTACCACTACTCCCACTACTCCTACTACCCCAACTCTATAAAAACGGTAGAGATTACGGCAACTGTTCTAAATGGCACAGCCGTTGGCGTAAATTATACGCAAAATTTTATCATTACGGTAAATGACCCTGTAGCATACATTTCCGATGTACCAACAGAAACAACCGTAGGTACTCCGCTCACTCTTACAGGTGGGATTGGTCCCTACTACGCAACTCAACAAACTATTGCATGGAGTGTGAATGATGCAGGAACAACCGGAGCATGGATTTCCAATGATACCCTTTACACTTCAATGCCGGGAACGGTTGAGATTACAGCAACCGTCGCAAATGGCGCAGCCGGTGGCGTAGATTATACGCAAAATTTTAGTATTGAGGTAAATGTTCCAGTAAAAGACATTACCGATGTACCAACAGAAACAACTGTAGGCACACCGCTCACTCTCACAGGTACGGTTATTCCCGACAACGCAACCCAACAAACCATTGTATGGTTTGTGAATGATGCAGGAACGACCGGAGCATGGATTTCCAATGATATTCTCTACACTTCAGCGGCGGGAACGGTAGAAATTACTGCATACATTATGAATGGTATAGCCTTTGGCGTAAATTATACGCAAAATTTTAGTATTGAGGTAAATGTTCCTGTAACAGACATTACCGACGTACCAACAGAAACAACTGTAGGCACACCGCTCACTCTCACGGGCAAAGTAACTCCGGAAAATGCAACTCGGCAAACTATTATTTGGAGTGTGAAAGATGCAGGAACGACCGGAGCGAGTATTTCCAATAATATCCTCTATACCTCAGCGGCGGGAACGGTAGTGATTACTGCAACCATTGCAAATGGCGCAGAAGGTGGCGTAGATTATACGCAAATTTTTAGTATTGAGGTAAATGTTCCTGTAACAAACATTACCGGCGTACCAACAGAAACAACTGTAGACATACCGCTCACTCTCACGGGTAAAGTAACTCCGGAAAATGCAACCCGGCAAACTATTGTATGGAGTGTAAATGATGCAGGAACAACCGGTGCGTGGATTTCCGGCAACAATCTTCATGCTACTACCGCCGGAACGGTAGAGATTACGGCAACCATTTCAAATGGTGCAGCCGATGGTACAGATTATACGCAGAATTTTAGTATTACGGTGGTAGATGAGAATACAGGTATTACAGAAACCACACAACAATCAAAATTGATAGTGTACCCTAATCCAACGAAAGGGCAATTGACGATTTCCGGCGTAGAGACGTTGCCTGCAACGTCTTCACAAATCGTGGAAATTTACAACAATGCCGGTCGCCTCGTAGGGGTCGAATATTTTCGACCCTTACAATCAACGCACGACACACGGGTCGAAAATATTCGACCCCTACAATACAGCAACAGGTTAACCATCGACATTTCACATTTACCCAACGGCGTGTATTTTATACAAACAAACGGACAGCGGGTGAAAGTTGTGAAACAATAACGGCGTAGGGGCGCACCTGTGTGTGCGCCCTATCACAATAAATCAGGGGCGAACACAGAGGTTCGCCCGTACACGAAAAAACCGGCACAATTCATTTTCAGAATTGTTCCGGTTTTTTTATTGTCTGCTTACATTTGCAAAAATTATAATTTCCCCCAATAAATAAAATATTACAATATTTTTTATAGTTTTGCGTTCCAAAAATTGAAAAAATTACAATGCAAAAAACGTTTGTAAAATATTCGCTAATCTTTCTGTTGACGGTGGTTTACGTCAACAGAGGCTTTTTTATTACTCCGTATGAAATGGAAAATCACGGTAATAAAGAAGTCAATAGTATTATTGAATGGGTAGCGCAACTTATTACAGGAGAGAGTAATGATATTGATGAAGACGGCGATGCCCAAAGCCACTGTAATTCGGTAAAAACAGTCAATGTTAACTTTTGTCAGGAACTTACTCAATATCTTGACCTGTTGGATTTATATTCAAAAAGTATAGAAAAATTTGAATTTCCAAGCGAAGAAAATCTCCCCTTAAAAGATTTTTGCTTTCAGATTGACCATCCTCCGCAAGTTTAATTAATGCTTTGGCTCCTCCCTTCGACTCCGCTCAGGGAACACAGCGACCGGAATGAAAAGTTGGGATTTAAAAAAAAATCCCTAATCTTTGCATTCATAATTAACCAATTAAACGTAAACAAATGAAAATCATTCGAACACTAATGGTGTGCATTGTTGTATTATTTCAATGCACACTCAAAACAATTGCCCAAGATACAACAAAAATTACCATTGAGCAAGCCGAAAAACGGTTTTTGGAACATAACCTGCAACTATTGGCAGAACGCTACAATATTGACATTGCCGATGCTGCAATTGTACAGGCAAGACTTTGGGAAAATCCCAATGTAACCGTAAGCGGTGTAAACCTGTGGGCTACAAAAACTCAACGGGGCGAAATGGAAGATTTTGCCGCACCTCCATTGAAATATACGGATTTTAGCGTTGAGTTGAGACAGTTAATTCAAACAGCAAGCAAGAGAAGAAAATCAGTCAACAGAGAAAAAGTATCAAAAGAAATTGCTCTGCAAGAGTTTGAAGATATTTTGCGTGGTCTGAAAGTTGAACTGCGAAAATCAATGTACGCGATACAATATTCCCGCTCGTATCTTGCTATTTTAATTAGTCAACGTAATTCTATTGTCAGCTTGGTAAATTCTCACAAAAAGCACGTTCAGTTGGGAAATATTGCCAAAAGCGAATTGATTCGTTTGCAATCTTCTCTTATAGAATTAGATAATGAGGTAAATGACGTTCGCACGGCTTTAATTGAGCAAGAAATGGCTTTGAAAGTTTTGTTAAACATTGCTCCGTCAACGCAGATTGAAATCATAGGCGACACGAAAACGGCAAAAAATCCCAACGATATTGTACTTTCGGATTTGTTGCAAACTGCCGAAAAATCAAGACCCGATATGAAACAGCTTGAACTCCAAACACAGTTTTATCAGAGGTCTTTGGATTACGAAAAATCGCAACGGGCACCCGATATTACCATGATTGCCAATTATGACAGATACAGCGGAGCATGGAAAAATTTTATAAGTTTCGGCGTGAGCGTTGACCTTCCGGTTTTTAACCGTAATCAGGGAAATATTCGAACGGCTAAATTACATATAGAGCAAAGTTTGTATGTGGTTCAGCAACAGCAAAATGTAATTCGGCACGAAGTTGTGGCGGCGTACAATAATTATGTCAATGCGTATAATTTGTATCAAGAAATTGAGGACGACGAGTTATTTTCCGAATTAGAAACTATGTTGGAAATATATGCCAAAAACCTGACAAACAGAAATATCAATATGATAGAATACATAGATTTTATGAATACCTACCGAACAAGTAATCAAATAATGCTAACAACAAAAATGAATGTTCAAACACTGTTTGAAGAATTGCAATATACAATAGGAGCAGATATACAATGAGAAAAGCATTTTTATCCGCGATAATCTAAATAAAAACTGGATTGCTTCGCTCTGCTCGCAATGACGCTTTTTCGGGAGTTAGCACAAATCCTCAAAAGAGCGTCATTGCGAGGAGGTACGACGAAGCAATCCAGCATGAAAAATAAATCACTTTGGTATAATTACAAACAATAGAAAAATAATTAATAAAAAAACAATGAAAATTAATCATTTAATAAAAATATTTTTTGCAGCAATTATACTATTGCTGCAATCGTGTTCTTCGGGAAAAAATAATGACGAAAATACCCAAGAAGGCACAATAAAAAAAGAGTTTTTAACCAACATAAAAACCGTAAAACCAACATTGAGCAATCAAGAACAGGAACTGATACTTTCGGGAAAAGTTGAGTGCGACCCCAATAAAGTTGCGTATTATACCCCTTTAATCAGCGGCGTAATAACTCAAACGTATTTTTCGCTTGGCGATAAAGTTTCGAAAGGGCAAACGATGTTGAATATTCGCTCGGCGGAATTGAGTTCGCTGCAATCGGAATTGGCAATTGCCCGCCGCAATGTGCAAAGCGCCGAATCAATGCACGAAGATAAGTTGATTTCCGAAAGGGAACTTATTGAGGCTCGTTCTACGTATAAAAAATTGCAGGCAGACTTGTCGCTTTATGGCGAAAATAAAGGCGGAGGAGTGTTTGCAATAAAATCGCCGATGACAGGTTTTGTGGTAGATAAAAATGCGTCGGCAGGCAGCACCGTTTCGGAAGGCGATACCCCGCTTTTTACCATTGCCGATTTAAGCACCGTGTGGATTATTGCCAATGTGTATGCCGGCGATTTACAATCGGTGAAAGAGGGAATGTCGGTCGAAATCACAACATTAGCTTACCCGAACGAAGTTTTTTCGGGCAAAATCGACGCTCTTTCACAAGTGTTCGACTCCGAGGAAAAGGTGTTGAAAGCCCGGATTGTGATGCCCAACAAAGATTTGAAATTTAAACCGGAGATGTCGGTTGTGGTGAAATTGCGTGTAGAGACGCAATGCATTGCGTCTCTACAATGTCTATCAATATCTTCCGACGCATTGATTTTCGACGACAACAAATATTTTGTAGTGGTAGAAACCACACCCGGAAATTTTGAAATCAGAGAAGTTCAGTTGCAGGGACATCATCAAAAGACCTCTTATATTCGTTCGGGTTTGAATGAAGATGATGAGGTTGTGGTTAAAAATCAGTTGTTAATTTATTCGGAATTAAAAGGAAAATAAAATGAAATCACATATAATCTTACTTGTTGTACTAATTTCGTACAACACCATTTTTGCACAAAATACATTGAAAGCAACAATTAAAGATGCTGCCACACATGAGCCGTTGCCTTACGCAACCGCTGTCGTAAAAGGAACTTCAAACGGTGCTTTAGCCAATGACAACGGAGAGCTAACAATCCAAAATATTCCGAATGGCGAGCAAACTATTGAATTTTCGTTTACGGGTTACGAAACGCAGCAGCAACAATTTACATTTCCGCTTGCGGGCAGCGACACAATAAATCTGTTTTTAAAGCCTTCCGCTTACCAACTTGGCACTATTGTAGTGTCGTCTACCCGAAGTAACAGGTCAATAGCCAATATTCCCACCCGAATAGAATTTATCGGTTTGGAAGAAATCGAAGAAAATGGGAATATGAACCCCGGAGATATTCGTATGTTGCTCAATGAAAGTACGGGTATTCAAGTACAGCAAACTTCGGCTACTTCGGCAAACGCTTCCATTCGCATACAGGGTTTGGACGGCAGATATACTCTAATTCTCAAAGATGAATTTCCCTTATATTCGGGTGCAGCAAGCGGTTTGGGACTGCTCCAAACCCCACCGCTCGACCTTAAACAAGTGGAAATAATTAAAGGTTCTTCCTCGACCCTCCATGGCGGCGGAGCAATAGCAGGATTGATAAACCTGATTTCCAAAACCCCGACAGACAAACGCGAATTAAGTTTTCAACTCAATGGAACTTCCGCTTTGGGTTGGGACGTTATCGGTTTTTATTCGCAAAAGGTCAAAAAAGTAGGTTGGACACTTTTTGCATCGCACAATAACAGTGCAGCATACGACCCCGCCAATATTGGGCTGAGTGCCATTCCAAAAGTAGAACGATACAACATCAATCCCCGTTTATTCCTTTATTGTAACAATAAAACAAAAGCCGATTTTGGCGTAAATACAACTTTTGAAAACCGTTTGGGCGGCGATATGCTCTATATACAAGGAAAAGGCGACCAGGAACACAGTTTTTTTGAGAGAAATAAAACAAATCGTGTCAGTACGCAGTTTTCGTTGGAACATACATTTTCTGATAAGTTGAAAATGAATGTTCGTAACAGTTACAATCATTTTGAGCGTACTGTTACTATTCCCGATTATATTTTCGACGGTGTTCAAAACAGTACATTCAACGAAATAAACTATTCGTATTCGGGCGAAAATACGGAATGGGTTACGGGCGTAAATCTTTGGACAGACGTTTTTAAAGAAAAACAAATCAGCGAAAACCTCCGCAATTACAACCAACTGACGAGCGGCGTTTTTGTGCAAAACCTTAGCAAAGTAACCGATTGGTTTAGTCTCGAAAGCGGTTTGCGCGGCGATTATGTGGTAGATTACGGCTTTGCGTTCCTGCCGCGTTTGGCAGCTCTTTTCAAAATCAATCAAAAATGGACTTCCCGCATTGGCGGCGGCTTAGGCTATAAAACGCCTACGATATTTACCGAAGAAAGCGAACGAATACAGTTTCAAAACGTGTTGCCGATAAACAGCGACAGTAACAAATTGGAACGAAGTTATGGCGCAAATGCCGATGTGAATTACCGCACAATGCTGTTTGATAAAATCACATTCAGTATCAATCAACTATTTTTCTATACCTATTTGAATAATCCGTTAATGCTGATTTCGCAAAACAACGGAAACTACCAATTTCAAAATATCGACGGGCATATCGACAGCAAAGGTGCGGAAACCAATGTGAAAATCGGCTATGATGATTTTAAACTTTATTTGGGTTATACCCTTACCGATGCCGTTGTGCACAAAAACGGAACGCGCTATCAAAATCCGCTAACTCCGAAACACACTGTAAGCGCCGTTTTAATGTATGAAGAAGACGATACATGGCGAATAGGCATAGAGGCGTATTACACAAGCAAACAATCACTTTCGGACGGAACAACAGGTCGCTCCTATTGGCTTTTGGGCGCAATGATAGAAAAAATTTGGGAACATTTTTCGATATACGCCAATTGCGAAAATCTTACCGATACACGGCAAACACGCTTTGGAAGTATCTACACCGGCTCAATAACAAACCCTGTTTTCAAAGACATTTACGCTCCGCTTGACGGCTTTGTGGTAAATGCAGGAATAAAAATTAAACTTTGATTATTAAAGAAATACAACCATGCACAGATTCATAAAAAACATAATAGGTTTTTCTCTTAAAAACCACATATTAATTCTTTTTTTGACCGCAATTCTGTTTGTGGCGGGAATTATAAGCTATATGAATACGCCGATTGAAGCGTACCCCGATGTTACAAATACTCGCGTGAGGGTGATTACGCAGTGGCAGGGGCGAAGTGCCGAAGAGGTGGAAAAATTTGTTACCCTGCCCGTTATGCGTGCAATGAATACCATTCCGCGAAAAACCGATGTGCGTTCTACGTCGTTGTTTGGTTTGTCGGTGGTAACGGTTATTTTTGACGACGGCGTTGATGACTTTTTTGCCCAGCAATATGCCTCTAACCGTATGCAGGGACTTGATTTGCCCGAAGGTGCAGAGGCTGATATTGAGCCGCCGAGTGGAGCAACAGGCGAAATTTACCGGTATGTGCTTAAAAGCGATTTGCCAATCCGCGAAATCACTGCTATCAACGACTGGGTGGTTGTACGCGAATTGTTGTCGGTGCCCGGCATTGCCGACATTGTTACTTTTGGCGGCGAGGAAAAGATTTTTGAGATAAAAGTTAATCCGGCGGAATTGGCAAATTACGGTCTTTCACCTTTGGAAGTGTATGAAGCCGTGTCGAACAGCAACATCAACGTGGGCGGCGATATGATACAGAAAGGCAGTCAGGCATTTGTGGTGCGTGGGATTGGGCTTTTGGAAAGTATCGAAGATATTGAAAATATTTTGATTGATGTGAGGGGCAGCACGCCTATTCGTGTCAAACAAGTGGCAACGGTTGAGGTTGCTTCCAAGCCTCGAATGGGGCAAGTCGGGATTTATGCCCCCCCACCCCCCTCAGGGGGGATACCTGCCGGACGACAGCAAAGCCCCCCTGAGGGGGGGTGGGGGGCTGGGTCTGATGACGTAGTACAAGGCATTGTGGTAATGCTTCGCGGACAAAATCCGGGCGAAGTGATTAAAAATCTGAAAGAAAAAATTGATGAACTCAACGACCGTATTCTTCCCGAAAACGTCAGAATAGAGCCGTTTTTAGACAGAACCACATTGGTAGATGCCACCGTGCGCACAGTGGTAAGAAATATGCTTGAAGGAATTTTGCTTGTTTCGCTCATCGTTTTTCTTTTTCTGTACAATTGGCGCACCACGTTGATAGTTTCCTCGGTAATACCGTTGTCGTTTTTGTTTGCTATAATTATGCTGCGCATTCAGGGGTTGCCCGCAAATCTTATCTCGATGGGAGCGTTAGATTTTGGTTTGCTGTTGGAAGGTACGGTGGTTATTGTCGAAGTTATTTTTGTTGCGTTGGAAAAACTATCAAAGAAAACGGGCATAAATTTCAGCAAAGTTGCTCGTGGTGGTGCTATTAAAAACAGCGCAGGAGCTGTGGCGTCGCATATTTTCTTTGCGATGCTTATTTTGATAGTCGCTTTGTTTCCTATTTTTTCATTTCAAAAAGTTGAGGGAAAAATGTTTTCGCCACTTGCATTTACCTTGGGTTATGCTTTGTTGGGTTCGCTGATTTTATCGCTCACGTATGTGCCTGTGATGTGCAAATTGTTGCTCAACAAGCCGATTGTGGAAAAATCGAATATGGTTAGCCGTTTTCTTACAAATTCGTTGCACAAAACGTATGAATTAGCAACTCGCTACCGCAAAGGCGTAGTTGTCGGATTTCTTGTGTTGTTGGTCATTTGTGGTGTACGCTTTATGTTTTGGGGAACAGAATTTATTCCTCAAATGAACGAAGGAGCAATTTATATTCGAGCCACATTGCCCAATAGTGTGCATTTGGACGAATCAGTGCGCATTACCAAAGAAATGAAGCAAAAACTGCAAACTTTTGACGAAGTAGAATTTATACTCTCTCAAACCGGCAGACCCAATGACGGAACGGACGCTACGGGATTTTTCAATATAGAATTTCACGTGCAGCTCAAAAACGAAAAACAGTGGCGCTTCGGCTCCGCTCAGCGACCGCGCACAAAAGACGATTTGATAAAGGAAATGGAACAAACACTCGACGTTTACCCGGGCATTATTTTCGGTTTTAGCCAGCCCATTCAAGATAATGTGGAAGAATATGTGGCAGGTGTAAAAAGTTCGTTGGTTATCAAAATTTTTGGCGACGATTTATTTCAATTGGAAGACCTTGCTAACCAAACTGCTGCTGCTATTAAAGATGTTCGCGGAGTTGAGGAAGTAAATGTTTTCCGCAGTATTGGCTTGCCCGAATTGCAAATTAAATTGGAAGAAAGCCGTATGGCTCTTTACGGTGTGTCAATGGCAGATGCACAGGCGGTAATCGAAATGGCGATTGGCGGAAAAGCCGCTACCAAATTTTATGAAGGCGAACGGACTTTTGATGTAATGCTACGTTTCCAAAAAGAACACCGCGACACCGAAGATAAAATCGGCAACATTCTCATTCCCACAATGGACAAAAAATATGTTCCTTTAAAAGAAATTGCCGATATATCGTTTATCACAGGACCTACATTTATTTATCGCGAAGGCAGCAGCCGGTACATCGGTGTCGGTTTTAGTATTCGCGACCGTGATTTGGGTTCAACCATTGCCGAAGCGCAGGCACGGGTAGAGACGCAATGCATTGCGTCTCTACAGCCCGAAAACAAAATCGTGTGGGCAGGCGAATTTGAAAGTCAGCAACGCGCCACCAACCGTTTGATGATGATTGTTCCTGCCGTAATACTGCTAATTATGTTCTTGCTTTATATGAATTTCGGAACGGTAAAAGATACGCTGATTGCCGCAAGCACAATCCCTTATGCCTTTATCGGCGGATTTATTTCGCTTTGGGTTACAGGAACGGTTTTCGGTATTTCGGCGGGTGTTGGTTTTATTATACTTTTCGGTATAACATCAATAAACAGTATCTTGCTGATTGCCCTAATGAAGGAACGAATGAAACAAACCCGTAACCTGCGTTTGGCAATTGACGAAGCTGTAAGCGACCGCCTGCGCCCTATTCTGATGGTTGCCCTCATGGGTTCAATGGGCTTGCTGCCTGCCGCACTATCAACAGGAATGGGTTCGGAAATACAAAAACCATTGGCAATTATGATTGTGGGTGGTATTGTTATTTGTATGATACTTTCGTTTACTGTGTTGCCGCAGGTATTTTATTTTGTGTATCGAAAAGATAAGAGGAGAAAAGATAAATAAGACAATCACAAAAAAATATTATTCGTATTATTGCGAATTAAAATATTGTTCGTATATTTGCGAATAATTTATTGTAAATGACAAAAGAAAAATTAACAACAGAACAAGAGCAATTAGCGAAATTTGCAAAAGCATTGGGAAACCCAATTCGAGTGACAATTTTGCAGATGTTGGCAAAGCAAACCTGTTGCTATCACGGCGATATGTCCGAAATTTTGCCTATCGCAAAAAGCACCCTTTCGCAACATTTGAACGAATTGAAAGAGGCAGGATTGATACAAGGAACAATCACACCGCCAAGTGTAAAATATTGTATCAACAAAGGAAATTGGGCGTTGGCAAAACAGCAATTCAACGATTTTTTTATAATTTAACATATCTATCAAAATGAAGAAAACAACATTATTTTTAATTCTTGTCGCAATTTTCGCAGCCTGCGGACAAAGCAACAAAAAAGCGGAAACAATAGAAATTGACCCCGAAACGGTGAATGTATTTTACTTTCACGGCAAACAACGCTGTAAAACTTGCGTAGCCGTTGGCGATGTGGCGAAAAAAACCGTAGAAACGGCTTTTGAAGAAAATGAAAAAGTAATTTTTTACGAAATCAACATAAGCGAAAAAGCCAACGAAGACTTATGTGAAAAATACGAAGTAGCGTGGAATGCACTGATTATTGCCAAAGGCGAAGATTTTGTTGAAATTACCGACCAAGCCTTTGCCACAGCTGTAGAAAATCCGCAAGCGTTGGAAAATCTAATCAAAGAAGAAGTAAATAAACGATTAACAGATTGAATTATAAACCATTAAATTTACAGAAATGAAAAGAATAATCATTTTATTCGCATTGGGCATTGCCACAATGAGCGTGTATGCACAAAAAAACAGCGTTGAAGTGCTTTATTTTAAAGCACAATTGACTTGTTGCAAAGCAGCCTCTTGTAACAATTTAGAGGGGGAAGTAAAAAGTATTATCGAAAAAAACTTTGCAGGAAAAGCCGTTACTTTCAAGCAAGTTCCTTTGGCAGACGAGGCAAACAAAGCATTGGTGGAGAAATACAATGCCAAGTCGCAAACCGTAGTGTTGGTAGTAACCAAGAAAAAAACCGAAACTTCGGTTGATGTGTCCGACATTGTGCGCAGATACGCAAGAAGCGACGACAAAGCGGCTTTTGAAAAAGAATTGACCGCCAAAATTAACGAGGCTCTTAAATAATTCGTAATTGATGTATGGAATTCTTACAACAATTAGCCGATAGTTCAAACATTCCCCTGCTCACGGCGTTTATTTTGGGAATAACGACAGCGATAAGTCCTTGCCCTTTGGCAATGAACATTACCGCAACCGCCTATTTGAGCAAAGAAATTACCGATAAAAAGCGAGTTTTGTTTAACGGAATTTTCTACACACTTGGGCGAATTTTCAGTTACACAGCGTTAGCAAGTATCATTTATTTCGGTGCAAGTAAATTTTATGTTGCTCGTTGGTTTCAGCAAATTGACGGCATTTGGATTGGCGTTGCACTTGTTGTCATTGGAATTTTAATGTTCGATTTTATCAAGTTCAACATTCCATTTTTGAACAAAATCACAACTTCCGTCAGTCAAAAAAAACTCAAACGCAATTATTTGAACGCTTTTTTGTTGGGCGTTTTATTTGCGTTGGCGTTTTGTCCTTATGGTGCGGTGCTGTATTTTGGCGGACTTATTCCACTCACGCTCACAAGTTCCACAGGTTTGTTACTACCGTCTGTTTTCGCTTTTGCGACAGGTTTGCCTGTGATTGTAATTGCGTGGCTTTTAGCGTATAGCATTTCAAATATCGGGAATTTTTACAACCGAATAAAATCATTTGAAAAGTGGTTTAAGCGGATTGTTGCAGTCATTTTTATTTTAGTAGGAATTTATAACATAATCATAAGTATATGAAAATCGGAATTTTAGGTACAGGTTGCAAAAGGTGCAACGATTTGTACGAAATAGTAAAAAAAGTGGTTGAAGAAACCCAATCCACTGCCACCATTACAAAAGTGGAAGACATAATGGAAATTATGAATTACGGAGTTATGACAACGCCAGCCGTTGTGATTGACGGAAAAATAATTTCGCAGGGCAGTATTCCAAAAGAAAGCGAAATAAAAAATTGGCTTTCCGAGAATGGAAAAATAGACTTGAAAGAATTGGTAAAACAGCAATATAACGCTTTGGCGTTGGCTTCAAACGACCAACAAAAATGTTGTTGTAATCCGTTTGCACCTGCAAATCCCTCAAAAAAAGTTTATACAATAATGAGCGAGGATTACACAAAACTCAAAGGCTACGAGCCTGACGCAGATTTGGGCGTTGGTTGCGGACTTCCAACCGAATACGCAGGAATAAAAGAGGGCAATGTTGTTGTAGATTTGGGAAGTGGCGCAGGTAACGATTGTTTTATCGCTCGTGCCGAAACAGGCGAAACAGGAAAAGTTATCGGAATTGACTTTGCACCTCAAATGCTCGAAAAGGCAAGAAACAACGCTACAAAACGAGGTTACACAAATGTTGAATTTTTAGAGGGCGACATTGAAAATATGCCGTTGCCCGACAAAACGGCTGATGTAGTTGTAAGTAATTGCGTTTTGAATTTGTTACCACGCAAAGACAAAATTTTCAAAGAAATTTACAGAGTTTTGAAAGTTGGCGGACATTTTTGTATTTCCGATGTGGTGCTTAACGGACATTTTCCAAAAGAATTTACCGACAACGCCGCAATGTACGCAGGTTGTATTGCAAGTGCTATTCAGCGAGATGAATATTTGGGCGAAATTGAAAAAGCAGGTTTTTCCGACATAAAAGTAGAACGTACAAAAACGGTTGAAATCCCCGATGATGTTTTGCAGTACCATTTAGACAAGGCATCTATTCAAATGTACAAAGCAGGAAGTGTTGGAATTTATTCGATAACAGTAACAGGAAAGCGAGGAAAATAGAAATGAATTGCAATAACGTAAAAGAGTGTGCTTGTCCGAAGACAACTTGCCCCAATCACGGAAAATGTTGTGCCTGCGTAATAAAACACCGAACGACAGACAGTTTGCCTTTTTGCCTGTTCCTCGACAACAAGGGCGACAAAAGTGTGAAAAATTATTATCGAAAACTGAAAATAAGGTTTGAAAACGAATAAAATGGTATATGAAATCTAAATGAACATTTTTTTGCCTATGTTTGCAGCTACAAAAAAGTTGCATTTATAATTTGAATGTGCAAAGTAAAATAGACACATGAAAAAAAACATATTTTATTCCTTATTCTTATTATTTTTTGGCATACAGCCTCAGATATTCGCGCAAACGCCCACCATGATTAACCCAATGGCGCAGCCAAATGAATGGAAAGAAGATACAACCCTTGTGTACAAAACCGACACGCTCAAACGCACAAAAGAAATAAAACGCTGGTACTACAACAGTTTTTTTACCACACGTGAAGAAAGCGCAGTTGATACCATGCACCTGCGATTTTTTGAATACGAACCGAATGCGTGGTTGAGTTCATATAGTACTAATTTGGGGCAATTTGCTTCGCCGGCATTTTCGTTGCGGGCTGTGCCTACCGAAAATACTATACCGTTTTGGTTGCCCGCTGTGAGTGATTTATTTTATGACAGCGAAGATATGCCGGTGTACAATACCACCGTGCCATTTACAATGTTGACTTATTCGGGCGGTATGCACAAAGAACAGCAAGTGCGTGTTACGCATACGCAAAATGTAAACAAAGATTTGAACATTGGCTTGTATTTGCAATATTATAAAGTGCTTGGCGAAAATCCTAATTATCGTCTGCAATCGCGAGGAAGCAATATTGCACCGTGGGTTGCTTACTCCGGCAACAGATTTTCAACCTATTTCCGATTTAATTTCAATAATCTTGAACGGCAGGAAAGAGGCGGTGTTTTGGAGCAAGATACGGTAACTCCCCGCATGAGCAAAGCGCAGTCAACAATCGGTTACAATTCTATGCTTTTTGTGCAAAAATGGAATCTTATGCCGAAACCGATTTTCGACAGTACATCGTTGGAAATGCCGCATTACCCGTTGGCAGTGGGAGTACGTATGGATTACAAAAAAAGCAATTTTTGGTATAGCGATTTGAGTGTGAATAAAAGCAATTATACACATTTATTTCACGATACGTTGAAAATACTCGACACGGCACTGTTTAAAATAATTACGCCAATGGCTTTTGTTGAAGGCGAATTGCGCCGCGGCAATCAATCGTTGCAAGTGCTTGTGGGAGCAGGAAACGAATATCAATACAATTATTATCGCGATTACGATTTGCAATTTCCCGAAGTACACGACAATCACCCGTTTGCCACAGGAACTTTGCGCTATGTGCGTAAAGAATTTTCTTTCAATCACGAACAAAAATATTGTGCCAATGGCGATTATAGTACTCAAAATCAATTTCAAATGTCGCTTCCGTTGTGGAAAGAGTATAATTTGAATGTGCAAGCGCAGTACAATTACAGTTATGAAATACCTAATATGTTTTACCGGCGTTATGCGGCGAATACGGCAGAGTGGAATAACAACCTTGCGTTCGAAAGCCGTCATCACGCAGGCGGCGAATTAGGTTTCGATTATGGCAACATTACCCTGCGAGCCGATTATTATTCGCTCGACAACTATGTGTATTTTGATGCCAATGGTACTGTGGAGCAAGCGCAAAATATTGCTCAATCAACAATTTTAGAAGCTAAAAAAACTACCGATTTGCCTTGGCTTTCTATGCAAAATGGTATTATTTATCAACAAAGTAATATTTCCGGCACAAAGACGCCCACGTGGGCAACCTACAATTCGGTTGCCGCTCGTTTTAAATTTTATCGTAAGTTGATAGATTGTTTGGTGGGAGCCGAAGCCTTATATTACCCAAAATATTATGCGCCGCAATTTTTTCCTTCGTTGGGTGTGTATGCTCCGCAAACAGAAGAAAAACTTGGCGATTTTCCGATTGTGAATGCGTTTTTGACGGTAAAATACAAACCCGTACGCTTTATGTTGAAATACAATGGCGTGTATGCGCAACTTGCGGAACGTAATTTCCTTGCCTTGCATTATCCGCAACAAAGCGGTATTTTGGTATTTTCGGCATCGTGGTTGTTCTATAATTAGTTCGGGAATATAGATTATTGATTTATTCTGCAAATGATATAAAGCCTTTGTATGAGGAGTATACCTTTGTTCGATATTTACGCCGTTTTGCATTTGCGCAAGCGAATGTGGCAGTTGTATGAAGATATTATTTGATTTTTATCTATGAAAAAATCAAAATTTTCTGACTTTTTCATACTTAAAAGTCAAAATTGTTGTAAATTCAAATAAAAGATATATCTTTGTAATTGATTTTATCTATGAAAAAATCAAAATTTTCTGACTTTTTCATACTTAAAAGTCAAAATTTGGTAAAAACAAACACTATGAAACCCACATGATACCATATCACACAATACTTCGGCAAGCTCAGCAACCGATAAATGATTATCATGTGGGTTCCATCTGACCTTTGAAAAAAACAATTAAAAATAAACAGATGAAAAGAAAAATTATCTCTGAATTGTTGGCGTGGAAAAACAAGAAAGACCGCAAGCCGTTGATACTAAATGGAGCACGTCAAGTTGGAAAAACGTTTACTTTGGAAACATTTGCCAAAGAGAATTTCAAGAATGTGATATATCTCAATATGGAGTTGGAAACAGCTTTGCGTGATTTTTTCGATGGAGATATTTCGCCCCAACGGATTATTCAGCATTTGGAATTAACGAAAAGGCAAAAAATTACAGCAGATAAAACTTTGATTTTTTTTGACGAAATTCAAGCCTGCGAAAGAGCTTTGACTTCGTTGAAATATTTTTGTGAACAAGCGCCCGAATATCACATTGCAGCTGCCGGTTCGTTGCTTGGGGTGGCGGTTAATCGTGAAAAATACTCGTTTCCTGTTGGAAAAGTTAATGAATTGTATATGTTTCCGCTCGATTTTGAAGAATTTCTTTGGGCGTTGGGTTACGAAAAATTGGCAGAAGAAATCAAAATTCACTTTGAAAGCAATGAGCCTATAAACACTGCGTTGCACAAATTGGCGTTGGAACTGTATAAAAAATATTTAGTTGTTGGAGGAATGCCTGCTGTTGTAAAAACGTTTGTTGAAACCAATAGTTTTTTAAGCGCGCAAATTGTTCAAAATGATATTTTTAACGAATACACTGCCGATATGTCGAAATACGCCGACACAACTACAAGTGTCAAAATTCGCGCTTGCTACAATTCCATTCCTGCCCAATTAGCGAAAAAAAACCGTAAATTTCAATATAAAATTGTACAAAAAGGCGCTACGGCAACCATTTTTGGCGAAAGCATAGAATGGCTCAATTTTGCAGGCACAATTTTAAAATGTCAAAAAATTACCGAAGGGAGTATTCCAATTGCAGTTTATGCATATTTTCCTGATTTTAAACTGTATATGAGCGATGTTGGTTTGCTTACGTTAAAATCTCAATTGCCTGCCGAATTGCTCGTTGCCGAAAATAATGAAGGAAATAATTTTATGGGGTCGGTTACCGAAAATTATGTAGCGCAAGCATTTACAGCAAATAAAATCCCACTTTCTTATTGGAAAAATGATAATTCCGCTGAAGTAGATTTTGTGTTGCAACGAGGCGTAGAAGTTATTCCGGTGGAAGTAAAACGAGGCGTTAATACACGCAGCAGAAGCATGAATATATTTGCGAAACAATACAATTGCCCTTACTCTATACGCATTTCACAAAAGAATTTTGGCTTTGAAAACGGTATAAAATCGGTGCCGTTGTATGCGGTGTTTTGTATTGAAAAAATCTAAGAGGTTGTTTAAATTTTATTAAGAAATGTTATGTGTAATTTTTCGATGATTTTCTTCTCAAAAACAAGGTTCATAGCCGTAAATTTTGATTAAAAAAAGGACAAAAAGCAGTTGTAATTGATTTTTTCATTAAATTTAAACAACCTCTAATACCAAAGTGATTTATTTTTCATGCTGGATTGCTTCGTTCCTCGCAATGACGCTCCTTCGAGAGTTTGCACAAATCGACAAAAGAGCGTCATTGCGAACGAAGTGAAGCAATCCAGAAATTAGAATAAATTATATTTCACTTTGGCATAAATCCTGATTCAGACGTTCCCTAAAATGTATACGCCACAAAAAAATTATACGTCAACGGATTGCTGTTTTTGTACAAACTGTAATGTTTTGGCAACGTTTCGGGGTGGCGATAGAAGGTTTTTGAAATTTTTCCTTCAACATATAAGCGTTTTTTAAAATTGTATTCTACTACTGCCGCACATTCGGAACCTTCATAAAAATATGATTTTGAGGAATATGCGTACTGTACATTTTCTTCCCACGCACTCAGGCGCGCATCGTAATCAGCATTAAATTGGGCATAACGCACAAAAATTTTCAAATCCTTAATCGGTTTATACACAATATCTTGATACCATACAAAACCTTTGATTTTCTCGTATTTGCGTATAAACGATTGATGCCACGATGAAGTAAGATAGAATTGTTCGTTCAACGGCAATTTTAGGTAAATCGTAAAATAATTGCGGAATTTTTCAATCGTTCCTCGCGTTTGTTCGCCGCTTGTGTAATCGGTTTTGCGTTCGCTGCGAAAGCTGATATAACTGCGCAAACCGCCGTAAGTGCTGTATTGCACGCGCGCCCACGATTCGCTGCCACGTGTGGCGTTTTTCACAAAATATCGTTCGGCAGGCATGTAAAACACATCGTGCGCAATGCTCAAAAGCAGCGAGCGACTCACTTGTAAATCAAAGGAATTATACACACCGGTTTCGTTTTTCACAGTGCTTTGTTCGGCAAACGAATGTGTCATAAAACTTTGATAATCACTATGAAACGAGCGGAAAATGCAGGTGTATAAAAAATCTTGATGAATTTTTGCCTGCGTTCCCATGCTCACAGCGTGATGCCACAATTTATCGAATGCCAATTCGCCGAACAGGGCAAATTTTGGTTTGCCATAGCGAAACGATGCACTCGTATTCGCCATAGTATGCTGCGTGGTATCAAGCGAAAAATTATGCACCAACGACGTGAGCGCATACGACAAACTGCCAACGCTCGAAGCTGCGTGAACACCGTAACTGTTCACACTCACGGCATTTCTATTTGCAATTTCGCTTGCCGTGCGCCTATAACCTGTTTCGTACAATTGAAACGGAAATGTGCTGTCGGCTTTTACTTTTCCGTCGATTTTTCGGAACGAAACAAAGGGCGTAATTTCAAATTGCGGAAACTGAATACGAGCAATTACCCCCCGAAAAAAATCAAATTCGTTTGCCGAACTATGCACTTTTGTCTGCAACAAATTCGGTCGCACGCTGCGGTCGATTGATTTACCGAAAAATCCGCCTTGGCTGACAACTAAACCTTGTGCCACCTGCAATTCATAGTCGCCCACAATAAAATCAGTGCGTTTGCCGCGGTATTGCACGTATGCCGATTTGTAATCGAACACTCCCCTATCTTGGCGATAAAATTTTTCGCCTGCATCATTTTTAAGCGTTACACCGGCTATCAAACGATTGAACGAATTGAAACGATAGCGCACAATTTCCTTACTTGGATTGCCTTCATACTTCATAAACTCCTTGTATTCAGCAAAATTCACATGAGGAAATGAATACGAAACGGCAAGCGTATGTTTACCTCGTTGTAGCAATTCGGCAAATGTAAGTGGCGGTTTTTCGTTGCTCACATAACTGAATTGCGCCAACAATTGCGCCTTCTCAATAGGCAAACCAAGCACAAGTTGCACTTCGTAAATTGATTGCAAAGGGCGATTGCTACTCAAAAAATCCCACAAACTTTTTTGTTCAAATTCATTCAGAAATATAAATTCGGCACAATCCTGTTCACGGATTTGATTGAGATTGAGCGGATTTGCGTATAAATCTTGTAACGAAGCAATTTCATCTTCCGAAAATTCTACACCGCTTGTGGTTTGCAAATTTAGAAACACATCGGAGAAATTTTGGGCAAAACATGTTCCTATACACGCATGTAGCACTACAATAAGTAAGTAAATTCTTTGTTTCAAAACAAGACGGTGATTTTTAGAAGAGCAAATGTAACAATTTGTCTTTTATGAAAAACACATTTTTCGCAAGAAAAATATTTTTGTCTCACATCTCATATCTAAAATCTCATATCTTTCATTACTTTTGCAAAAAATAAAAACACAATGAATTTTGTAAAAGAAATGGAATGGCGCGGCATGCTACACAACCTTACTGCCGGCGCCGAAGAACAACTGCAAAAAGAATGTACAACCGGCTATATTGGTATTGACCCCACTGCCGATTCACTTCATATAGGGCATTTGGTGGGCGTTATGATGCTCAAACACCTGCAAGCCTGCGGACACAAACCCATAGCTTTGGTGGGCGGCGCAACCGGCATGATTGGCGACCCAAGCGGAAAATCAAACGAACGTAACCTGCTCGACGAAAACACCTTACGCCACAATCAACAATGTATAAAAAACCAACTTGCCCGCTTTTTGGATTTTGATTCTGCTGCGCCAAATGCCGCAATTATGGTAAATAATTACGATTGGATGAAGGATTTTTCGTTCCTCGAATTTATTCGTGATATTGGCAAACACATTACCGTAAATTACATGATGAGCAAAGATTCGGTAAAAAAACGCCTTGGCGACGATGCCAAAGTGGGAATGTCGTTTACCGAATTTACCTACCAATTGGTGCAAGGTTTCGACTTTTTGCATTTATACCGCACGCACAATTGCAAACTACAAGTAGGCGGCAGCGACCAATGGGGCAACATTACCACCGGTACGGAACTTATTCGCCGCAAAGAACAAGGCGAGGCTCACGCCATAACCTGCCAATTAATTACCAAAGCCGACGGCACAAAATTCGGCAAAACCGAAAGCGGCAATGTGTGGCTCGATGCCGAACGCACTTCGCCCTATAAATTCTACCAATTTTGGCTCAACGTGAGCGACGATGATGCGCAAAAATATATCAAAATATTCACAATGCTTGGCAAAGAAGAAATTGACAGCATTGTGGCAGAACACGTACAAGCGCCGCATTTACGGGTATTGCAAAAACGTTTGGCTTACGAAATTACAACAATGGTGCACGGCAAAGAAGAATTAATGGCGGCAATTGAAGCTACAAATATTCTTTTTGGCAGCGGCACAACCCAATCGTTGGCACAACTTTCAAAAGAAACGTTTTTGGCAGTATTTGAAGGCGTTCCGCAATTTACCGTTCCTGCAAATTTGATAGAAAACGGCGTGCCGGTATTGGAACTTTTGGCAACGCACACCGCCATTTTCCCCAGCAAAGGCGAAGCGCGCAAAATGCTGCAAGGCGGCGGAGTAAGCATCAATAAAACGAAAATTGAAAGCGTTGATGCTGTTGTTGGAAAAGAACAATTATTGAATGATACTTATATATTGGTACAGAAAGGGAAGAAAAATTATTTTGTAATAGAGGTAATAGATGAATAATTGAATAATTGAGTAATTGAATAATTGAATAACAGAAATGGGAAAAAGATGAATGTAGATAAAACGCTCCGCTGATAAATGTGCTAACGCACGATAATGTTTATCGCCGCAGGCATTTATCACGAAGTATTTATCGCGAAGCATTTATCAATGAATATCAACCGAATATCTATTGAATATCAATCGAATATCAACGAATATCTATATCATAATACATTGTTTCCTAACAAACTAAAACCTCGTCAACTAAAAATATGCAACGAATACACTTCATAGGAATAGGCGGAACAGCAATGACCAATTTGGCTATTGCACTCAAAAAAACGCACAATCATGAGCACCAATACATTATCAGCGGTAGCGACGACCACATAGAAGACCCCACGTTTTCGATGCTCAAAACGCAATATTTGTTGCCCGAGCATTTTGGTTGGTTTCCGCAAAAAATTACGCATAGCATTGACACTATTGTAATTGGCAGAAAAATTACGCCCGATAATCCCGAATTGATTGAAGCCCGCAAACTCAATATTCCTGTGATGCCCTATCATGAATTTGTGGCGCAATTTAGCAAAGACAAAACCCGCATAGTTGTTACCGGAGCGTATGGTAAAAATACCGTTGCGGCTATGGTTCTACACGTGCTTTCGTATTTTGGCAAAGAAATTGATTTTATGCTTACCTCGCCGGTTTTTGACTACACCGAAACCATTCGCCTAAGCAATAGCGATACTATTCTTATTGAAGCCGGCGAAGAACTTACTTCGCAGTGCGACACTCGCGCCCGGCTCGAAGTGTTTCAACCACACATTGGGCTTATTACCGGTATTTCGTGGGAAGAGCGCAAACAGCAATTCGACAGTTACGAAAAATATGTGGAATTGTACCGCAATTTTATTCACTCTATTCCCGAACATGGCACGCTTATTTACAACGTGAAAGATAAAAAATTGCGTCAAATAATTTCGGAAGAACCCGAAACAATTGTGAATTTGGAGCCTTACACTACGCACCCGTATGAGGTGTTCAACAATCGCACCTATTTGAAAATTGCAGGCGGACGTTTGCCGATATTGATTTTCGGCGAACATAATATGCGCAATGTTTCGGCTGCGCAAAAAATATGTCTCAAACTTGGTTTGTCGAACGAGGCATTTTATCAAGCATTCAAAAGCATGAAAGGGAGTAATAAGCATTTGCAAGTGTTGGCAAAAAACACCAATACAAGCATTTATTTCGATTACACCTATTCGCCCGTAAAATTGAAATATACCATAAAGGCTATTCGTGAACAGTACTCCAACCGTAGTTTGGCGGCATATTTGGAATTAAATGCCAACGATTCTATTCACGATTTATTGAACAAAGATTGCGAAGGCGCTCTCAATTTGGCTGACGAAAAATTGGTGTATTACAACCCCGAATTGTTCAAGAAAAAAGGATTGCCGCTCGTAAGCAAACAGCAAATTTGCGAAACATTCGGCAGTACCAAAATCAAAGTGTTTACCGATGTTAATGATTTATTGGCGGAACTTTTTGCCATGAGTTGGGAAAAGAAAAACCTGCTTTTTGTAAGCGCCAATCAAAGCACGGAATTGAACATGAAGGAAATTACGGAACGGATTATGGCGCTTTCGAGTTAGAAACGACAAAAAAAAATCCTTGCTTTATGGGGGGAGCAAGGATTAACCGAAATAACAGTATTCTTTGTGTAATTTTACGAGTATATGAGAAGAATAGAGTTAGAGATGAACTGTTATTTCGCCGGCATTAGTGTGAGAGAGAGTAAAGTGTATATGAGGAAATGCCGAATGTATAATTTCCAATATTTCGTTTAGTTCCATATTTTGGTATGTTCCGGTAATTTTACAGGTGTTTATTGCTTTGTCGGCAACAGTTATGTTGCATTTATAGTGGCGTTGCAAATCCGAAAAAACCTGTGATAATGGCGTGTTGGAAAATTTCAATAAACCGGTTTTCCACGATAAAACGTTTACATCATTATTTTGTACTTTTCGCAAACTGTATTGTTTTACATCAACTCGTTCATTTTCAATCAAATCTACCGTAGTTTTTGTAGCCACATTGCACACTCGCACTTTCCCCGATTCCACAATCACGTGCGCATTTCCTGCGGTGGTTTCTATTTCAAATTCCGTACCAAGTACTTCTACCGTAAAATCTTTGCAATCAACGGTAAACGGCGCTTGTTCGTTGTGGGCTATTTTACAATAAAGCACTCCGCTTGCTTCTATTTTACGGGCACCGGCGGCAAATTGCGCAGGGTATGTTACTTGCGCGCCTTGTTGCAAGGTAATTTCGGAATTGTCGGGCAATAGTAATTGCAGAGGTTCAACGGCTGTATTGGCAACGGTTACAAATTCTTGCTTTTGCTGTGGCGTGTGCAAGAAAAATAACCCTACAAAAAGCAGGGCAACGGCAGCTACCACCATTAACGGTTTCCAAAATGAAATTAATTTTCCGGTTGCTGAGCTTGCGGTCAGTGAGCCTGTCGAATCTGTCGAAGTAGAAGTTGCTTGCACAAATTTTGCGTGAGCTTTTTGCGCATCAAAGCGAGCAACTTTTGCAGATTGCCACACGGTGCAAAAATCAACAAATTCTTGTCGATTGGCATCAGACCGGCGAACCCACGCAAGCAAGGCTTGATTTTCGTCGGCACTACAGCTGTGTGTCAAATATTTTATGATAAGTTCTTCGTTCATTTCTGTGAGTTTATACGGCTAAGACATTTTTTTTGCATTATACCCTATGTGTTTTTTATTTTTTTTGTATAATAATATCGCCAAACTGTTCTTTCAATTTTTGCAAAGCCCTTGTAATATTGGCTTCCACGGCTTTGAGCGTTATGTCCAACATTTCAGAAATTTCTTTATTTTTTTTATTTTCAAAGCGGCTTAATTCAAAAACTTCGCGGCAACGGTCGGGCAAAGCCTGAATTGCATTGTTTATTCGTTCCTGTAATTCGGAGGTTTGGTAAGGGTCTACGAGGTTTGCCTCTATTTCTTTCAATTCGTCGTACGCCGAATCTGCGTAAATGGCGGCTATTCTTTTGTGTTTCAAGTGATTTAAACAAGTATTTTTTACAGCCCTGTACAAATATGCTTTCATCAAAGCTATGCTTTCAAGGCTTTCTTTTTGCTCCCACAATTTCAAAATTACGGTTTGCACCATTTCCTCGGCATCGTCGTCGTCCTGCACAATAGATGCGGCATACACGCACAATGGTGCATAATGCTTTGTGTATAACTTTTGAAAATAGTTTTCCCATTTTCGTTCCGAATTTTCCGGCAAATTGCTACTCATCTATTTTTTTGCAATTGAAAAATTTTACGCAAACATAAGACTTTTTATTCAATCTGTAAGTTGCATGGGGGAAAATATTATGGTAAATGCACGAAATTTTATAGTTGTAAAATCAAACTTAAAAAGGCTGAAAGCCTTATATAACCCAGCCCAATCCCAACCTTTAATTCAGATAATACATGTTCATCCACTTTTTTTTATGGGACAGAATCAGCGAAAGCTACAGGAAATTGGACTTTATCAACAAATGGAGTTGTAAGATTTACATTATCAGCATATAGTCCAGGAAATTCAAGCTATTGTGGAGTGGAAACGCGCATAGAATTTAATGTTACTTTAAATGGTAATGTAATGTCAGGAACATGTTCAGTTACAGAGATTGTTCGAGACAATTCATATGGATGTCGTAATGGGACGATAGCAGATACTTATACAGAAAAAAATTTTAAAGCAGAAAAAAGAAATTGATTTTTTTTACTTGACGATTGTTGCAATCAAGCCGTAGCGTGAATGCTACGGCTTTTTATTGGCTGAAAGCCTATATATCCCAGCCCAATGGCAACGCCTTGGGACGAATGAAACAAATGAAACAAATCCTCTATGCGCCTTGTAAAGGCAACATAATTTTTGTCTATTAAACCTATTTTGTGTAATTTTGCAGAAAAACAATCGTATGTCGCAATCATTATCAAAATTATATGTTCACATTGTTTTTCACGTCAAAAACAACGATGTAACTATTTCCCCCGAAGACGAAAAAGAGTTGTATGCCTATATTGGCGGTATAATTAAAGCAAATCAAGCCTTGCCGATTATGATTAACGGAACGGAAAATCACGTACATATTCTAACAACAATGTCGAAAAACATATCATTGGCGAAATTTGTTGAAGAAATAAAACGCAATAGTAGCCGTTGGATTAAAAGTAAAGGCAAGCAGTATCAATTTTTTGCGTGGCAAGGTGGTTATGCAGGTTATTCCGTTAGCCAATCGAAAGTGACAATTGTAGAAAAATACATTGAAAATCAAAAAGAGCATCACAAAATTGAAACATTTCAAGAAGAATATGTAAAATTTTTGAGGGAATACAATGTTGAATTTGATGAAAAATATCTTTGGACGTAATGTATGTTGCCCTTAGCAGGGCGCAAATGGAATTGGGGCGATTTTTCCCAAGGCGTTGCCGTTGGGCTGGGTTATATTGCTCTTTCAGAGCGTTTGAATTACATGAAATTTTTGTAAAAATATTTGGAATTTTAATTTAACAGTAAATTTACTGCGAAATTGATTTGACAATGATTTTACTGTTAAATTCGTTTGACAATGAAATCGTTGTCAAATTCGTTTAAATTAAATTTTAAAAAAATCTATTGCCATTTCAATTAATAATTGTACATTTGCACCGGATTTTTTCTAAAACAAACAAAAGGGACTATTCGTCCCTTTTTTATTAGTAGTATGGAACGTTTAGTTACAAAAGAACACATTACGCAATTGGTTGAGCAATTTATTGCCGGCAACGACGATTTGTTTTTGGTGGAAATAACAATTTCGCCATCGGCGCAAATTTCGGTTGCTGTTGATTCTGAGCAAGGCGTTGATATTGACCGTTGTGTGGCTTTGAGCCGTCATATTGAGGGAAATTTGAATCGTGAGGAAGAAGATTTTGAGCTCACGGTTGCTTCGGCGGGATTGTCGGAGCCGTTGAAAGTGCACAGGCAATATGTAAAAAATGTAGGACGAAATGTGGCGATAGTTCTTAAAAACGGCGAGAAATTTATTGGGAAATTAACCGATGTAAATCCCGATGAGGTGCAGATAGAATATGAGGAAATAGTTAAAACCGAGCCAAAAGGCAAGAAAAAGAAAATTTGTACTCAAAAAACTATTACTTTTGCCGACATAAAAAAAACCACCATAGAAATTTCAGTGAAATCAAACAAAACAAAATAAATAATTCATAATAATTCATTTTCAAAAATTCATACGAAATGAAAATAGGACATCAAAATTTAATAGAAACTTTTTCGGAGTTCAAAGAACTCAAAAATATCAATCGTCCGGCTATGCAAAGTGTGTTGGAAGACGTGTTCAAAGCAATGTTGAAACGCAAATTTGAGATTAACGACGATGCGGAAATTGATTCAAGTTTCGATATAATTATCAATGTAGATAAAGGGGATTTTGAAATTTGGCACAATCGCGAGGTGGTAGCCGATAAAGATGTAAAAAAACCATTGCAGCAAATTTCGTTGACCGACGCACAAAAAATTGATGAAGATTATGAAATTGGCGAGGAGGTAACCGAAGAAGTGAAATTAGAGAGTTTTGGTCGCCGCGAAGTGTTGGCAATCCGCCAAAATTTGAGTTCGCGCATTGGCGATTTGGAAAAAAACAATGTATACAATAAATATAAAGACCAAATAGGCGAACTGATAACCGGCGAAGTGTATCAAGTATGGAAAAAAGAAATACTTGTGCTCGACGACGAACGCAATGAAGTAATTTTGCCAAAAACAGAGCAAATCCCTTCGGATTTTTTCAAAAAAGGCGAACCGGTACGTGGTGTTATTTCACGTGTGGAAATGCGCAACGGCACGCCGTTGGTAATAATGTCGCGCACAGCTCCCGAATTTTTGGAACATTTATTTGAATTGGAAGTTCCCGAAATTTTCGATGGTTTGATTACAATCAAAAAAATTGTGCGTATTCCGGGGGAAAAAGCAAAAATTGCCGTAGAATCGTACGACGAACGCATAGACCCTGTGGGTGCTTGCGTGGGCATGAAAGGTTCGCGTATTCACGGAATTGTGCGTGAGTTGAAAAATGAAAATATTGACGTAATAAATTACACAAGCAATCCGCAATTATTTATTCAACGTGCGTTGAATCCGGCAAAAATTACGTCGATTTCTCTTGATGAGGCACATAGGAGAGCCGAAGTGTATATGAAACCCGACCAAGTGTCGCTGGCAATTGGCAAAAACGGTGCAAATATTCGTTTGGCGTGTCAACTAACAGGGTATGATATAGACGTTTACCGCGATAACATGGAAGAAGAAGAAGACGTGAATTTGGAAGAATTTGCCGACGAAATAGATGCTTGGATTATCGAAGAGTTCAAAAAAGTGGGTTGCGATACCGCAAAAAGTATTTTGAAACTTTCGAAAGAAGATTTAATGAAAAGAACCGATTTAGAAGAAGAAACAATAAACGAAGTATTAGAGATTTTACGTGCGGAATTTGAATAAATGATAAATTGCCTGCGGCGATAAACGCTTCGCTGATAAAAAGATAAATTTATCGGCGTAGCCATTTATCAGCGTAGCGTTTTATCGCAAAGCATTTATCTACAACAAAAAAATACACTTCAAAACAAAACAGGTAGTTTAGATTTCAAAGGAGAAATATATGGCAAAAGTACGATTAATAGAAATTTCACGAGAATTTAACATAGGAGTTTCAACGATAGTGGAATTCCTTGAAAAAAAAGGGCATAAAATAGATAATCCAAATGCTAAACTATCTGAGGAATTGGTTGCTTTGTTGGAAAAAGAATATCAAGGCGAAAGTACAGGTAAATCAACAAAAGTACCTGTAAAACCTGTGAAAGCGCAAGTGATTGAAATCGAAGACGAGGAAGAAGATGACGATTATGATGACGAAGAAGAAATTGCTCCTGCACCTCAAAAATCGCACATCAATGTAAAAGTAATTGGTACTATTGATATTGATGCTCACAAAAGACCGAAGGCTGCAAAAAATACTTCGACGGGTTCAGCAACCGAAAAACCAAAAGCTGTTACTCCTACTGCAAAAGTTGAGAAACCGGCGGAAAAGGAAAAGCCGGTGGAATCTAAAAAACAAACACCGGTTGTCAAAAAAGAACCTGTTGTTGTCGAAAAAATTCGACCGAAAGGACAAATTCAATCTATTGAAAATGAAGAATTTGTGGAAGAAGAAGAGGAAATTTTTGTAGCAAACAAAGCAAGCATTGAAGACAACGTAAAAGTAATCGGCAAAATAGATTTATCGACTCTTAACCAAAAAACACGTCCCGATAAAAAATCGAAAAAAGAAAAAGAATTAGAACGTAGAGAGCGTAGAGATAAATTTAAACCGTCGAAATCCGAAGTTTCCGCAAATACGGCACCTGCTGCGAAATCCGAAAGAAACGAGAGAAACGACAAAACTCAAAGAGGCGAAAAACCTCAACAAAAAGAACATATTTACAAACCTTCGGTTGACGAATTGAAATCGCCGAAAGTTGTAGGAAAAGTTGATTTGCCGGTTAACGACGATGCCGGCGGCGATAAAAAGAAACGCAAACGTATTCATAAAGGTAAAGTTGATATTAGTGCCAAAGATGTGTTTGAGGCTTACGACCACAAAAATGACAAAGGCGTTTTAAGCAGTTCCGGACGCAGCAACAAACCGCAACATCACAGCAAAAAATATGTTGCGCGTGAAGAAGTTAACGAAGAAGATGTAGATAGAGCAATCAAAGAAACTCGCCTTCGCTTAGACGGCGGCGGCAGAAAAAGTAAAGGTTCGAAATATCGCCGTGATAAACGTGAAGCTATTCGTGAGGCAGCTGCCGAAGAAGAAGAAATGAAGGCTTTGGAAGATAAAATTCTGAAAGTAACCGAATTTGTTTCTGCCAACGATTTGTCAATCATGATGAATATTCCGGCAACCGATATTATAAAAACGTGTATGGACGTTGGTTTGTTTATAGCTCTTAATCAACGGCTTGACGCTGAAACAATTCATTTAATTGCCGGAGAATTTGGTTTTGAAGTGCAATTTGTAACTGCCGATATTCAAGAGGCAATCGAAGAAGTTGCCGATAATCCCGAAGATTTGTTGCCACGTCCGCCGATTGTTACCGTAATGGGACACGTTGACCATGGTAAAACTTCGTTGCTCGACTATGTGCGCAAATCGAACGTGATTGCCGGAGAAGCCGGTGGAATTACGCAACACATAGGCGCTTACAGCGTGAAAATGGCAACCGGCAAACGAATTACATTCTTAGATACTCCGGGACACGAGGCGTTTACCGCCATGCGTGCCCGTGGTGCGCAAATTACCGATATTGTAATTATTGTGGTGGCTGCCGACGACTGCGTGATGCCGCAAACCGTAGAGGCTATCAATCATGCTGCGGCTGCCGGTGTTCCTATTATATTTGCAATCAACAAAATAGACAAACCCGGGGCAAATCCCGAAAAAATAAAAGAACAATTAGCCGCCATGAATTACTTGGTGGAAGATTGGGGCGGAAAATATCAATCGCAGGAAATTGCCGCTAAACACGGCGTGAATGTTGAAGAATTGATGGAAAAAGTAACACTCGAAGCCGAAATGCTTGAATTGAAAGCCAATCCGAACAAACCTGCATTGGGAACTATTATAGAATCGCAGTTGGACAAAGGTCGTGGCTACGTTTCAACGTTGCTTATAACTGCCGGAATGCTCCGCAAAGGCGATATTATACTCGCCGGAAAATATTCGGGCAAGGTAAAAGCCATGTTCAACGAGCGTAACCAACAAATTACCGAAGCCGGACCTTCTACGCCCGTTACCATTTTGGGACTTGACGGTGCACCGCAAGCCGGCGAAAAATTCAACGTAATGAAATCGGAACGCGATGCTCGTGAAATTGCCAACAAACGCGACCAATTGCACCGTGAACAGGAATTGAAAACAATGCGTCATATTACGCTTGATGAAATCGGACGCCGTATAGCAATCGGAAACTTCAAAGAATTGAACATTATCATAAAAGGCGATGTGGACGGTTCAATCGAAGCGTTGGCAGATTCGTTGATAAAACTTTCGACCGAAGAAATTCAAGTGAACATAAAACACAAAGCCGTAGGTCAAATTTCGGAAGCCGACGTGTTGTTGGCATCGGCATCAGATGCTATTATTGTTGGTTTCCAAGTACGTCCGTCGGCTGCTGCTCGTGCATTGGCTGAACGTGAAGGTGTTGATTTACGCTTATATTCAATTATTTACGCCGCTATAGATGAAATAAAAGATGCAATGACTGGTATGCTTTCGCCCGAAATTAAAGAAGAAATTACCGGTAGTTGCGAAATTCGCGAAGTATTCAAAATTACCAAAGTGGGAACTGTTGCCGGTTGCTTCGTGATAGAAGGTAAAATATTCCGCAACTCAAAAATCCGCATAATCCGCGATGGTATTGTGGTGTACAGCGGCGATTTGGGTTCGCTCAAACGCTTCAAAGACGATGTAAAAGAAGTTGGACGCGGCTACGAATGTGGTTTGAATATTCACAATTACAACGATATAAAAGTTGGTGACATTATTGAGGCTTACGAAGAGAAGGAGGTTAAGCGGAAGTTAGAATAGACACAAGACTAATAAGACACAAGACTAATAGACTTTTAGACATAAGACGAAAAAGGCGAAAATTAAAATTTCGCCTTTTTTCATATCTTTAAGTCTTGTGTCTATAAGTCTAAAACTTGTGCGCTTATAAAATCTTGCAATTCTTGTGTAGGCAATTTTTCAGTAACCTCATGCACAAAAGCCTGAATAAGCAATTGCCGTGCCTGCTCCGGCGCAATGCCTCGTGTTTGCATATACCACAGGGCATCTTCGTTCAATTGTCCGGTGCTGCTACCATGGTTGCAACTTACATCGTCGGCGTAAATTTCTAATTGCGGTTTGCTGAAAATGCGTGCGTTGGGCGATAAAAGTATGTTTTTGTTACTTTGTTTTGCTAGCGTTTTTACAGCGTGAGGAGCAACATATATCATACCACCAAAAACGCCAACGCCGTGGTCGGCAGCCAAAATTTTGAAATTTTCTACTGTTTCGCAATCGCTGCAATTATGTTTTACAAGTGTGTGAATTTCAAACCGTTGCTCGTGTTTTGGGTACGAAAGTCCGTAGAGCGAAGTGTTTGCCTGTGTACCGTTTTTCTCAACCGCGAGCGATGTATGTAAATTATCGCCTTGCAATTGATATACATGAGCGGTACATTGTGAATTGTGTTCTTGATTTACTGTAATTATTTGATTACAAGCAGTTTCATCGTTTAAATTTTGAACATTCACATATTCACATTGAGCGTTTTTTTCTAACGAAAATATGGTTTCGAGCGTAGTTATTTTGTTTTGCTCATTGGTAGAGCAGTGTATTTCAGTGATTTGCAAAGAAGCATTTTCACCAATGGTATAATGAATTTTCGTTTGTGCCTGCGTATTTGCGCCGCGCGTGATATGCAAAATCGTAATTTTTTCGCTGCTTGATGCGGCTAACGAAATAGAAATTTGCGAAGTATCGTCGTCAATTTCCATTGTAATTGGGAGATTTTCGGTACTCGTTCCCGATGATTTTGGCAAAAACGCGCCATTTTCAAACACTATAATTGTGGGTGTTGCGTGCAATACGTTGTGTAAATTTGTTGGGTTCATAAAACAATTTTCAAATAAATAGATTGCTTCGTTCCTCGCAATGACGCTCTTTTGAGACTTTGTAGTAACTCTCGAAGTAGCGTCATTGCGAGGAACGAAGCAATCCAGAATTATTAACTTATAAGCCAATCATAACCTTTTTCTTCGAGTTCAAGTGCCAAAGTTTTATCGCCGGTTTTTATAATTTTTCCGTCATATAATATATGCACAAAATCAGGTACAATATAATCCAACAAACGTTGGTAGTGCGTAATCACAATATAAGCATTATCGGGATTTTTGAGTTGGTTTACGCCGTCGGCTACTATGCGCAGGGCGTCAATATCAAGCCCGCTGTCGGTTTCGTCCAAAATTGCGAGTTGCGGTTCAAGCATTGCCATTTGAAAAATATCGTTTTTCTTTTTCTCGCCACCCGAGAAACCTTCATTTACCGAACGGTTATTTAATTTTTCGGGCAAACCAAGCATAGTGCGCATCGCTTTCATTTTTTTCAAAAATTCGGTAGCTGTCGGCGGCTCTTGGTTTCGGTAGGCATACTGCGCATCAATGGCGGCTTTCATAAAATTTGTCATGCTCACTCCCGGAATTTCCACCGGATACTGAAATGCGAGAAAAATTCCCTCGCAGGCGCGTTCGTGCGCCGCCAAAGGAAGTATATTTTTCCCGTTAAAAAATATTTCGCCTTGCGTTACATCGAACACATCTCTACCTGCCAACACCGATGAAAGTGTGCTTTTGCCCGACCCATTGGGTCCCATTATAGCATGAATTTCGCCTTTATTGACAGTCAAATTCACTCCTTTGAGTATTTCTTTTCCTTGTATTGATGCGTGTAAGTTGGTTATTTGTAGCATACTATAAAGTATTTATAATCTATTTTTTGTTTCGTGCAAATATAGTAAAGATATGAGATATGAGATATGAGATATGAGACAAATTTTACTGATACCTAATCATATCCGGTTTGTTGATGTCAAAATCATGATACCTAAAATTTTGCGATTCATACAAATTGACTTTTAAAATATGATACCCGGCTTCGGGCACAAACGGGAAATATGAAATTCCAATCCGAATAGAATTGAAACCCAACCTATCGTTGCGAAACAGCAAGCCAAAGCCCAAGGCAGAATACACGGTGCTGTGCGAAAACCAGTCGTCATCGTTGCCCAACATTCCCATAGAATACGAGAGATAGCCGCCGATTTTGAAATTCCAAATACTGTAAGGCGAATAAATATTCGTTTGCAAATGCCCAACTATTTTCTTCGTTCCAAACGGACGCACGCTGTTGAAACCGCTGATGTCGAAATAATCGTTGAGCGTAATTCTATCGGTAGCCAAACGATTGAAACCCAGCACCAATTGCGGACGGAAAAAAGCACGTATTTTCCAATCGTTTAATTCTATAAGCGGGGTAAAATAATTGAGTTCGCCTCGAAAAACGCCTTCTTCAATGTTGGATTTGCTGACAAAAGAGCCCAAATTGACCGACATTTCCAAATACCCCCACGAAAAATATTGCCCACGCGAAAGATTTGTTCCCAAATACAAACGGTTTTGTCCGTTTTTGTTTTGAATACCGCCAACAAAATTATACATCTGCCCCACAGGTACATCTTCCACTACGCCAAACTTAAACAAATAGCGGTCGCGCCGGAATGTCCGTTCCGAAAAACCGAAGCCCAATAAATATAAATTTTCAGTGCTAAAATTCTGCAAAGGGTCAAATTCCGACAAGGGTTTTTCCGTGTAATTGATGCGATAATAGCGTGAGGAAACAATAAGTTTTCGACTTTCTCTTCGTGATAATTGCAATGCGTGAGCCGCCCAATAATCCTGCTCGTTGAATTGCAATCGTTGCACAACCGGCTCTACCTCATCGGGCAAAAACACATTGCTCATTTGCGATTGTTGCATAAGCGTAACGCCGCCTGCCCAGCGCGTAAAAATGGAATAAAACGGTCGTTGCAGCGAAAGTCGCTTGGTGTTTGTAGTATCTATCAGATTACGGCGATATTGCACATTGGCATTGATATACGTATTCGCAACATTCGGAATATCATACGAATACACGTAGTTACTCAATCCGTTATCGCGCCGCCACGTGTAAAAACCACGAATTTGATGCCCTGTACCCAGCAAATTATTTGCCCGCAGTCCAACACCAATGCGTGAAGTGGAAATTTGCCCTTCGGGAATAAGGCTAAACGCATCGTGCACAAATACCCGAACATCAACGCTGTCGGCACTTCCGGCAATTGGTACGATTTCAATAGAAGCATGGTCAATATATCGTTGCGAACGCACCAAACGTTCACTTTCGCGCAGGCGCAAGGCATCGAGTTGGTCATTTTCACGGAATAACAGCAATTTACGAATAACCGCATCGTGCGTATTAATGTGCAGAAAACGAGCTGTTTCAACTCCTCGTGCAATTATGGCAATACTGTCTTGCAGCGCAATTTCAAAAAATGTTCCGTTTTCAATAACGATATTGCGGATAATTTTTCCTTCAAATGTTTGTGGATTTTGTACGATTGTGTCGGCACGTTGTTGGGCATTGGAAATTGTGATAGTTCCAATGGTGATGAGTAGAAACAAAATAATATGTTTACACAAATTCAACCGCAAACCACGAAAAAAGTTCATTACAATTATTGATTTATATTATGTTGCAGCCATTTCCAAATCCTTTATAATTTCCTAGTGTTTTACATACAAGACAAAACTGTATGTTTTTTGTTCTGTATGCAAGACAAAAGTGAAAAATAATACATTGTTTGCTTGGCATAGTATGATGTTTATTTTTTCGAGTTTCAAAAATACGAAAAAATATGATTTGTTATAATTTGTAACCGGAATAAAAAATTAGTGTAATTTTGCGAAAATGAAACGGTATAACTTATGGAAAGAGAAAAAGCGCTTGAACTTCTTAGGAAATACAACAAAGAAAAATTTCATATTCAACACGCATTGACGGTTGAAGAAGTAATGAAATGGTATGCCGAAAAATTGGGATACGATGCCGGTTATTGGGGAATAATAGGGTTGTTGCACGACCTTGATTATGAAATGTATCCTCAGGAACACTGCATTAAAGTAGTCGATATTTTGAAATCAGAAGGCTACGGGGACGATGTAATCCGCGCTATTTGTTCACACGGTTACAACGTAATGGGCGACATTAAACCCGAACACGAAATGGAAAAAATTCTTTATGCGACAGATGAATTGACCGGTTTAATCGGAGCCGCAGCAAGAATGCGTCCGTCGAAAAGTGTTTCAGATATGGAATTGAGCAGTTTAAAGAAAAAATTTAAAGACAAATCCTTTGCGGCAGGTTGCTCCCGCGATATTATCAAAAGCGGAGCCGAAATGCTGGGCTGGGATTTGGATACATTGTTGGGCAATACATTGGAAGCAATGCGGGCAACAGAAAGTATTGTTTCCGAACAATTATGATTTGGTGTAAATTGCAATTGAAATAAAAATTATTGTAATTTTGCGAAAATGAAACAATTAAAAAAGTAAAAATTTAAAAATATAACATATTGATTTAGAATTGATTTTAAACATATAGTTTTATTCTCTCAAGTCCGAAATCTACCAATTTCAAGTACGTGGGAATAAGTTGTGGGGTTCACGCCTTTGTGCGTGAACTATTCGTGCTTATTTATGTACAGAGGTTTTGGTAGAGCCGGGATTTGAAATAAGCAATTACCGAATAGTTTACGCTTTTTTTATGCAGGAAAACCACGAAATACATATAGGTAAAGAAATACAAAAGAAACTGACTGCCGAACAACGTTCGGTTGCGTGGCTTGCCGGACAATTGTGTTGCGATGCAAGCTGTTTGAGAAAACAATTCAAAAAATCCTATATTTCTACCGATTTGCTGTATCGTATTTCAAAAATACTCCATAAAGATTTTTTTATTTTCTATTCGCAGCGATTGTGAGAAGAATTATAAAACAGGTAATTTTTGCCCGAATAGCAGGCTGTTTTTGCCTGCATATTCACTCAATGAGCAGATTTTTCTTTGTACTTTTACGAGTATTTATAGGCAATGCGCGCGCAACCGGGCAGTAGTGCGGACACGACAAAAAATAAGGTCGAAAGCTATGTACAATTTGACAGATTAGAGAAAAAATAGAATAATAATTTAAACAATAAGGAGGAATAAAAATGACTAAGAAAATTATTTTGGCAAGTATCTTTTCGGCAGTTTTAAATTTGGGGTTATTTTCACAAACGGCAATGGATAAAATTGACGAAGCTATCAATTCTCTGACCAAAGAGGAATTGGCAAATAGCTTGATAAACGACCATCAATCACACATCAAATTTATTTTGCAACGGTTGGACGGTGCAAAGTATTATGATGTTTTGCTCTCAGAGTTATTCCGAATAGGCGATAAGATGCATGAGCATATTGTTATTAAGCGTAGTTATGATGCAGAAGAGGGAGTTTATTATCCTGCTTATGAATATAATGAGCAGCTTACTGAAGATGCACGTATACTTTTGGAGAATAAGTGTTTTGCGACTAATATTAATTTGAAAGATTTGAAATTATTGTACGAAAAATTTAAAAATGTCGATGATTATTCTTACGATGGTTACTCTATTATGGAAACAGTCTATAATTCTATCAACTTTAAAAATCCTGAAATTGCAGAGTACTTAAAAAGGCAATTTATTAATAGAGAACTTAGTGGACGTATAATTAAATGGGTAGATAAAGAACATGAGGCAGTTCCGTTTTTTTTACCAGACCTCGTCAATATGCTAACTTTAGAAGAGGTAGATGATGCATTTAAAAAAAGGGTGCCGGATTCTTGGGGAAGTACTATAGACATCACTACATACATTTGTCAATTTGGTGGAGAAAAAAACGAAATAATTCGCAATAGAATAAAACAGTATGTTTTGTGGGAGGAGGATTATCGGAATTATCATGCCAGAAAAGCTGCGTTTGCCCGTGAGATTATTTGCAACGCTATGTCGCCAAATGAATTTATTGCTTATGCAGCAGTAAAGTCAGGCGGTGCGCAAGAAATAATACCTAATATTTCCTTTAAAACTCCTGAAATGGCTTATGCTGCGGTTAAAGTTTTGACGGGCATTCCTCACTATAATCAGGCAACAGGAAGATATTATCCTATTGAATTCGAAATTGAAAAGATAAAAGACAAAAATCTTTATCAATATCTTAATGCAGATTTCTTTGATAAGTGGTTACCTGTTTTTGAAATAGTGGATTATTGGAGTACGCCTAAATTCGTGTGGTCATTTATTGACGGCAAAGAAATTAGAGCAATGATTGATAAAAGAAATTTTTTGTACAGGATTGCCAACATAAAAGATGACAGAGTTTTCGATGTTTTGGTTAAACATTTAAAATATAATGAAGATTTTTATGGGTTAGTCAATAGACCTGATTCTATTACTAACGAGTTCAGCGGTATTAGCACGAAAGAATTTTTAAGTGGAATCAATGCGAAACGTATTAATCAACTGATGGATAAACTCGCCGAAATGGAAGCGGAAAAAATTAAAAAATATTATGCGTTTTTTGTTGTGGAAACCGATTTGGGGGCTAAAAAAGTTTATCGCATGATATTGAATAATGAGAAATTAGAAGCATCGAAGAAAGTGAAAATTCCGGAAGATGTTATGAAAGAGGTTGGAGAGAGGTTTTGGACAGAAAAAGAGGAACGATTTCATTACCGGAAATTCGCTACTATAGGCAATGAAATAATAATTGAACCTGTTTATGAAGAATACAAAAAACTATTTGCAGCATATAAAAAAGAGTAAATTTTGAATTGGGTAAATCCAAGCAATATCAAGAAATTTTATTGCAAATCGTGGTTCAAGATAAAATATAAATGGCAAAGTTGTGAAATTTGTAAAAAAAAACGATTTTATAATTTTTTTCGATTATAATCACAAAAAACTATAATAATTTTCGATTATAATCGAAAATTATTATGGTTTTGATTTTTTAATACAAAAAAAATCTTGTCAAATCAACTTTGCCACATCTTTTACACTTGCATACATTTCATTAATTCGTGCCATAATTTCTTCATTATTCAACCACAAAATTTCACTAATTCCCTCTTCGGTTTGTGGTGTCAATTGTTGTTCTTTCGGCGCAGTCATGGCGTACCAATATGTTTGTTTGAGAGCTATTTTGCCTTTGTATGGGTAGGTGTGCCATGTGGAACATAAGAATTTATCAATCATTACTTGTTGTAAACCTGTTTCTTCCTGCACTTCTCGCAGAGCGGCTTGTTCGGGCGTTTCGTTTTTTTCAAATTTCCCTTTCGGCAAATCCCAAAAATCATTGCGGTAGATAAATAAATATTCGTCATTGCGGGCTTGACCCGCAATCTCTTCAAAAAAGACAGGAGATTGACTTCGTCGAGCTCCGCTTTGCTCCGGTTGCGGGTCAAGCCCGCAATGACGGGAAGTGGATTTGACCAATCCGCCGGCAGCTTCTATATACACGAATTCAGCTGCAAACCACGAAAAAAGTTCCTCGAAATTGGGGTTGTAAATCAGTATTTCAAAGTGTGAGAGCGGTTGCACTTTTTTCAAAATATTTTGCACGTCGGTTTTGTTCGCACATTCATATATCGTATGCGAAAATTGTGTATTTTTGCAATCGCTTACAATAATATAGTTTGAATTAAAATAAATTTTCCGTTCCATGTCGTTATCAATTGAACAAATAATTGCCGATAATTTATTGCAAATAAAAGCAATAAAACTCGAACCAACAAATCCGTTTACGTGGGCAAGCGGTTGGAAATCGCCCATTTATTGCGACAATCGCAAAATTCTTTCATACCCTGCTATTCGCAAAATAGTATGCAATGCTTTTGTTGAAAAAATCCGCACATTATACCCCAATGTGGAAATTATTGCAGGCGTTGCCACAGGCGCAATTGCCATAGGAATGTTGGTTGCCGAAGAAATGGGTTTGCCGTTTATTTATGTGCGTCCCGAAGCTAAAAAACACGGACTTGCCAACTGCATAGAAGGCGTGTATGAAGCCGGACAAAAAATCGTAGTTATTGAAGATTTAATTTCAACCGGCGGCAGCAGTATCAAGGCAATTGAGGCTTTGCGTACGGCAGGTTGTAATGTTTTGGGAATGTTGGCAATTTTCACGTATGGATTTGATGTTGCTACACAAAATTTTGCGACAATAGATTGCACAATTCATACTTTGAGTAATTACAATGCGCTTATAAATCAAGCGGTTGCAAGTAAATATATTACCGCCGAACACGTGGCGCAATTGCAGGAATGGCGTAAAAATCCTGCGGAGTGGGGGATTTAGAAATACAGCCTACCATTTTATTGATGTCAATAAAATGGTAGGCAATGGGAATTTAAAACTATACAAAAAGTAAAAATATAGTATATCGTTTTCCTGACGTCAGGAAAACGATGCAGGTGTTGCAAAAGTGTTGATAAAGAGCACCTTAATCTAACACAAGTTGCAAATTTGCATCAGTAAAAAATACAGCCGACCATTTTCCTGACGTCAGGAAAATGGTCGAGATAAACAAAGAAAAAATTACATCCGTAAAAACCATAAAAATATGTTAAAATCAGAAGAAATAAAAAAATTATTTGAGCTATTTGAAAGTATTGTTACCAAAATAGAAGGTGTTGAATGTTGGAATGCGAGAGAATTGCAAAAGACATTAGGTTATACGCAGTGGCGAAATTTTGAAAATATTGTAGAAAAAGCCAAAGATGCGTGTAAAAATGCAGGGGAAAATGTAGCATACCATTTTGCTGACGTCAGCAAAATGGTTGAGATAGGCTCAGGTGCTGAAAAAGAGATAGTTGACATACTCCTCACCCGTTACGCCTGCTACCTAATCGCCCAAAATGGCGACCCTCGCAAAGAACAAATCGCTTTTGCCCAAAACTATTTTGCCATACAAACGCGCCGTGCCGAAATTATAGAACAGCGTATTTTGGAAACCGAACGGGTAGAAGCACGTGCAAAACTGCGTGAAACTGAAAAACAACTTTCGGGCGTACTCTACGAACGAGGCGTTGACGATAAAGGATTTGCCATAATTCGTTCCAAAGGCGACAAAGCACTTTTTAATCTTGATACAATAAAACTGAAACGCAAAATGGGCGTTCCGCAAAGTCGTCCCGTTGCCGATTTTTTGCCAACGGTAAGCATTAAGGCAAAAGATTTTGCTGCTGCAATGACCGCCGAAAATGTGCAGATAAAAGACCTGCAAGGCGTTCCTGCAATTGAAAAAGAACATGTTGATAACAATCTTGGTGTGCGTAAAATTATGATTGAACGCGGTTTAGTTCCCGAAAATCTGCCGCCTGCCGAAGATGTACAAAAAGTAGAACGTCGCTTGAAAGCCGATAAAAAGAAAAATTTGATTAATCAAAAAACCAATTAATCAAAAAATTCAGTTATTCAATTACTCAATTATTCAGTTATTCAATTATTCAAAAATGTCAATCTCAGTTAAAAATCTCACAAAACTCTACGGCGAGCAAAAAGCGGTAAACGATATTTCGTTTGACGTGCAAAGCGGCGAAATTGTTGGTTTTATTGGTCCGAACGGAGCAGGAAAATCAACGACTATGAAAATAATTACCGGCTATATTTCACAATTTGAAGGGAACGTGCAGGTTGACGGGCTTGACGTGCGTTCGCAGGCTTTGGAAGTAAAAAAACTCATTGGCTATTTGCCCGAGCACAATCCGCTGTATGTGGAAATGTATGTGCGTGAGTATTTGGAATTTATGGCTCGCTCTTACAATATGCCAAAACCGTACAAACCGGCAATTAACGCGGTAATTGAACAAACAGGGTTACAACTTGAACAACACAAAAAAATAGGCGCACTTTCAAAAGGCTATCGCCAGCGGGTTGGCTTGGCGGCGGTGCTTATTCACAATCCCAAAGTGCTCGTTTTAGACGAACCTACAACAGGGCTCGACCCCAATCAAATCATAGAAATTCGCAACCTGATTGCCAACGTGGGAAAAGAAAAAACAATCCTGCTTTCAACCCACATTATGCAAGAAGTGGAGGCTATTTGCAACCGCGTGATTATTATAAATAAAGGAATTATTGTAGCCAACGATAAAGCCGAACAGATAAAACAACAAAACGAAACGCAATCGACTTTGTTGGTGGAATTTTTGGAAAATACTACACTTGCTTTGTTGCAAACAATCGATGGAGTAGAAACCGCATTGCAAATTTCAGCAAATCAATGGCTTGTAAAACCGCAAAATAATACTGACATACGAAAAAATATATTTGATTTTGCCGTAAAAAATTCTCTTACCGTGCTTTCTATGCAGGTGCAGGAACGAACTTTGGAAGAAGCGTTTCAGCAATTGACGATGAATAAATAACAACAAAACACTAATCAAAAAAGATATGAAAATAGAGGAAATGTCAATATTTGGTGAATATAAACAGCCTGAAAATAGAGTTACTGCGGCATTTTTACAAATTTGCAAAATTGGAGGTGAAGATTTTATACGTTTTATGACCAATCAACTTAAAATTCAATTACCGAGCAGTGAAATCGAAATTACATCTCAAGTAAAAGGCTCAGGAACTATTCCTGATGGTCTTCTTGAAAGTAATTTTTCTTTTCGATTATTTGTTGAAAGTAAAATAACACCAAATGCAGTAAATCACAAACAATTATTGGGTCATAAACAACAAATTAAATCAGTTAGTGATTTTCTTCTTTATCTTACTCCTGATGAAGGCAAACCAGCAATACTTGGAGATACTTATTGGGTTAATTGGTTGCGAGTTATTAGTATATTTGAAGATTATCTTCAAACCTCACACTCTGAAAATAATCAATTGTTGGAATTTTTGATTGGACATTTCAAAACACTTTTAGAAAATTTGAATTTACTAAAAATCACTTGGGATTTAAATAATGAAAATGTAATTATTCTTGCAGGTTCTTGGGCGGAAGGTGTTGCGTTAAAATATAATTACTATATCTGCCAAAACAAACGTTCATTTAAACCTGCCCGCTATCTCGCATTCTATAATAATGGTCAAATAAGACATATATTTGAAATTTTAAAAACTCCTGAAAATGACGTTGAATTATCTAAACGAACGGAATTTACACAATATATTGAACAAGCTGAGCCTCATTATATCGTAGGAAATAAAAGAAAAGTGTTTACATTAAAACATTTTCAAGATATAGAACCTGTAATTAACGATAGTATTGATAAAAATGGAAAGCCTTGTCCTTATACCTATGGACAACCAAGATATACTACTTTAACTACATTACAAAAAGCTTCAAAGACTTCAGAATTAAGATAAACATAATCGAAATCAACCCCAAATCCAAAGAGGCTGTCCTAAAAGTTAAATTATCAATTTTAGAACTTTCAAATCGAAAGCAAAGGTGCAGAGCACCGAGATATTGGTAGTAAAAACAATGATAGTAAACGTAAGGTGCGTAGCACCGTAATATTAATAACAAAAAGATTATCACAATATTACGGTGCTACG